>OGFN01000678.1_pt1 | contig 15947 bp, 9 predicted proteins | sample 1570921 | NCBI WGS metagenome assembly OGFN01 (sample SAMEA2581940, study PRJEB24529) | metagenome | biome: Human gut stool | place: China | collected 2011
CTACTATTTCGTATTTCCGGTATCCTCTTCGTGCTCTTTGGAAAGATTATAAGGATTTTGAAGGTAATTTTCGTGAAGGTCTAGAAGAGCCTTACCATGACTTTAATAGTCAGACGCTTTTGGATAAAATGTTGAAAACTGGCCAATTAATGGATTATCTTGGCATTCCTACAACTCATATTGGTGGTTATGGTTTTTCTTCTAATTCTGTGGCTTTGGATTCTTTTACTTATTCTTCTTCTGCTGTTGTTTCGGCTGAGATCCTTGCCAGTAATATAGATAATAAACTTACTTCTTATTCTGATATTTTTGATACTTATAACTCGGGTTATAGATATCAGACTGCTCTTTTACCTTTTTCTCAGGCTAATAAACCTGATTTTCGAAGTAAGGCCACCTTTCGTTTCTCTTTTGAGTTGAGCTCTTCTTTTGCTTCTGAATTTGTTCAGTTATTGCAAAAATCTGCTATTTTGGCTTTGGTTGATAATACTAATGAGGAGTTTATCTCTACTTCCTTTCCTGTTGTTAGTGACGGTTCTTCTTTATATTTTGATATTACTAATGTTGGTGAGGATATTGTTTCTACTGATTGGTCTTTATGTTTGATTATTGATGCCGTTACTATGGGTTCTTATTTTACTCGTGGTTCTTCAAAGGCGTATTTTTCTGGTGATTATGAATTAATATCTGCTTCTATTTCTTTGCATGATCAATCTGTTGCAGATATTACTTTATCTTCTTCCCCTTATTATAATTCAAATTCTGCTAATAAGAACAAACAGGTAAAACTTGCTGCTTATGCTGCTCGTGCTTATGAAGGTATATATAATTCTGTGTATCGTGATAATCGGAACAATCCATATTATATTGACGGTGTTGTACAGTATAATCAATGGATTCCGTCTTATGAAGGTGGTGCTGATTCCTACCCTTATGAATTACGGTTCGCTAATTGGGAAAAGGATTTCCTTACAACAGCCGTGCAATCCCCACAGCAGGGTAATGCTCCTCTCGTTGGTATCACGACTTATGAACAACAGTCAGTGGTTACTAATGAATCCGGAGAACCTACTACCGTCCAACAAACTAAGGTCGCTATGGTTGATGAAGACGGAAAACGGTATTCTCTTGAATTTGAATCAGATTCCGATGAGCTTAAGAATGTTAAATACGTTGAGTTGGATAATGGTACTACTGTTCGTTCTGCTCGTAGTTTATTTGATTTGGTTACTAGTGGTATCTCCATTACAGACCTTCGTAATGTAAACGCGTATCAAAAATTCCTTGAACTTAATATGCGTAAAGGTTATTCTTATAAAGAGATTATAGAAGGTCGTTTTGATGTTAAGGTGCGCTATGCTGATTTGCTTTTGCCTGAGTTTTTCGGTGGTTTTTCCCGTGATATTAACATGAATGCTATCAGTCAAACTGTTGATAAAGATGATACTGGTACAGGTAATTATAAAGATGCTCTAGGTTCACAAGCTGGTATTGGTTATTTTAGAGGAGGAACGGATGCTAATATAGAGTGCTTTTGCGATGAAGAGTCTATTATTATGGGTCTTCTTGTCATTACCCCGCTTCCTGTTTATACTCAATTGCTGCCGAAACATTTCTTATATCGTGGTTTGCTTGACCATTTCAATCCGGAATTTAATAATATTTCATTCCAGCCAATAACCTATAAAGAAGTATGTCCGATTCAGGCCTACAATGAAAATCCTAATACACTTACTAAAACTTTTGGTTATCAACGTCCATGGTATGAGTACTGTCAACGTTATGATCAAGCTCACGGTTTGTTCCGTACTAGTTTGTCCAATTTTTTGATGCACCGTGTTTTCAATCAAAAGCCTGAGCTTGCTCAGAGTTTCTTGCTTATTGATCCTGAACAGGTTACTGATGTGTTTAGTGTTACCGAGACTACTGATAAGGTTTACGGTCAGATTCTTCTTGATTGTACGGTTAAACTTCCTGTTGCTCGCGTTGCTATTCCGCGCCTCGATTAATGGAACGCTGTATTATGAACGTTTTTAAATGTATTGTATAAAATCGTACATATTTTGTACAAAATCGTACATTAATAGTTCTTTGTAATTTTATTTTTATCCGAAAGCGAGAGCAATTATACGTGCGCGTATCATACGTGCGCGTATTTTTGCTTTTGATTTGCTTTCGCTGCAGAGAAGCAATACGGAGTATTGCCCAAAAGGCCCAACCGGCCTAGGAGGTTATACCCTTAAGAACGCTTAGGCCATTATAAAACAACTATCGTTGTGATGACCGGAAAACTGTCGTATTGTTGAACACAGCTGCCGCCCTTATACACCTAGCGGGAAGGTGTGGAAACCGAAGAGGTTTCCCTGTAGTCAAGAGTAACTTTGAATATGCGCTGCATAGGCTTGTTTCCGCATGGCTCTCTTTCTTGCGTTTCTTTGGTTCTCTAGCCTTCTTAAATATTTTGCTTGTTCCCAGTCTTGAGGATTGTCGTGATATAGTCTTGAGGCGCGATTACGGTGATATTTTAGTAGATTTATATATGATTCGTAATCGTCGATGAGACATTTCTCTCCGCATATCCATACTATGCCTTTTTCGACTTTAGATAAAAAAAGCGCCTCACGTTCTTCTTCGGAATATATTTTATTCCGGTAATATATTGGAAGGTTTATTTTTGCTCCGTTTGGTAGTCTGTATGTTTCGTTTGTATTTTTTCCTTTGAATTTGTTGTTTTGTGCATTTATTGATTTTTCGTATCCTCGTCCTATTCCTGCGCTACATAAAACTTTGCCTCTGAATGTCGGATGGTCTAGATCTATTTTTAGCATATACTTGGTGATATAATTGATAGTGCGTTGTGACACGTAGTTTCCCACGAAGATGAATCCGTTTTGCCACTTTTCTCTTATAATTGATTCTATTCCACAACCCCAGAATATACCATGTAAGTGTAATCTTTCGCTTTTTTCGTGTCCTAACTCTGTAATACACCAGTGTTTCACACTCTTTTTCAATTTTTTGCGAATCCGCTCTAAGAACATCCTTAAGGCGTATGTAGCTATGGTATTTTCGTCTTTTGATTTGCATTCTTTTGATAGTTTTTTATAGTGTTTATCGTCAATTGTTAATGTATAGAATCCTGCGTTTGGATTTTGTTTGAGCTCTTCAGTCATTCGAGAAAGGATTTTCAGTACCTTCTTTTTATTAACTTTTAAAATTTGATATTATGAAAGTGCTATTAGTCGGTCTGGAACGTGTCGGAAAGCTGTTCTCAATGGAGTCTCTTTTTAAGAAGAAACTCACCGAAGCTGACATGACCGATGTGGAGGTGGTAACAGCTGAGATGACAGAATTTGGTTCTCCGGGAGGGAGAAAGTTGGAACGGAGCATGAACGAAGTTTTACGTGATGAAGCCGACTTCGTAGTAGTAATGGAGCCGTGGCAGAAAGATTTGCTGACTCGCTTTATGGATTATCGTAATTGGCACAAAATTCATTTGTTTGCAGATATCTGCAAACGCAAGTCTAAAGCTGATATGCCCTCATGTGATGTGGATTTTGGTTATAGGAATGGCAATGAGGAAATGAATGACGGATGTCGGAACTTATTGGAAGGTTTGAAAATGCTTTTGAGAAAACGTGAGTCGGATTCTTCCGGCTTAGCAATGGTTTAAAAATACCGTTAGTTGTTATGATTCAATTTGTGTAGAGAAGCCCTGAATGACTGTAGTTCGGGGCTTCTCTGCGTTTAAAAGAATTCCAGTATGAAGGTAGTATTCCATCCGTTAGTTTCTGCTTTCAGCAGGCTGATACTGCCGTTGGAAAGCTTCATAATCTGTCGGGAAAGAGAGAGACCGATTCCGCTACCTTCTTTTTTAGTGGTAAAGAACGGTACAAAGATTTCTTCTGCTTCCTTTTCAGGGATGGCAGGACCGTCGTTGCTGACATAGACTAAGATATGTTCTTCCTTGGTGGAATAGGCTCGTATGTGGATTTTTCCTTTATTTTCTCCAATAGCTTGTGTGGCATTCTTGAGAAGATTGATAAGTACCTGGCGAATCAGGTTAGGGTCGGCATACAGCATCAGGTCGTCCGGCTCAATCTGGAGAGTCAGCTGAATGTGCGAGGGGATTAAGTGAATGCTTTTTACCTGCAAAAGGAGTTCTTTCAGATAGAACGGCTCTGGTGAAGGTTTCTGAAGCGCAGAAAACTTCCGGTAACTGTCTACAAAGGAAATAAGTCCGGTAGAGGTTTCATGAATGGCACGGATACCTTCGTAAATCGGACTATCAATTACATCTTTTCGTAGCAGGAAGGTTTCACTCAAAGAAGAAATCGGAGCGATGGAGTTCATGATTTCGTGTGTCAATACCCTGGTCAGTTTTATCCATGATTCAAGCTCCTTCGTGTCCATTTCGTTACGAATATCGTTCAGAGTGAGAATCTTTACCGTATTTCCTCCTAATTCCATGATGGAAGCACGCACTAACAGTTGGATTTCCCCTTTGGAGGTAGCGTATTGCAGGTTGCACCGTTCACCGGCAGGAAGTGAGCTGAGTAATTCAGGTATGTCATTCCCATAACGCTCCAGTTGTTGCAGGGTACCGAGGGCCGGTAATCCTAACAGCCTTGTGGCAGCCGGATTGGTTTGTATGATTTTGTTTTGTTCGTCCAATACGATGATGCCGGAACTGATGCCCGAGAGAACCTGTTCATAAAACCGTTCCCGTTGTTCCATTAATTGTTTCTGTTCGCCCATCATGGCACCGAACTCGTTGAGTGCATTTTGCAAAATACGTTCTCCTCCGATGAAGCCATGCCTAGGAAGGCGGAAAGAATAATCTCTGTTGCGGATAGCTTCCAGCATCAGCCAGCTTTTTTCGCGCAACTGTTTCTGGCTGGCATAAAACAGATAGATGGCTAAAGCAATCAGAAAACCTCCTATCCAGAGCCATTCGTTCTCATTCTGGCTGATACCGAGTGTCAGCAATACGGTACCTCCTGTGAGGAATGCGAGCCGTGCCAGCGGAGAAGATAACCATTTAGATGCCATGACGTTTCATCTTGTTGTAAAGTGTCTGCCGCGTAATGCCCAATTGTGCCGCTGCCTGTGACAAATTACCATCGCATTGTTCGATGGCTTTCTTGACGAGATTCTTCTCCATCTCGTCCAAGGTTTGCAGCGGAGTGTCTTCTTTATTCTCTTCGTGTATGCTTGGAGTATCTTGTCCCGAAATTTCTGTCAGTTGCAGGTTTTCGGCTTTCAACAGATTTCCTTCTGAAAGGATAACTGCCTTTTCAATGGTATGTTGTAGCTCACGGATATTTCCATACCAGGGATAATTCAGCAGACGCTGTTCTGCATCGGCACTGAATCCGGTCAGTGTGCGCAGGTATTGCTGATTATATTGTTCTAAGAAACGCTGTGCCAGAGGAAGGATGTCTTCTTTCCGTTCTCGGAGAGCCGGAATGTGTAAATGAATGGTATTGATGCGATACAGCAGGTCTTCACGAAACTCTCCATTGTGTACCATTTCATCTAGGTTGCGGTTCGTGGCACAAATCAGCCGGATATTGGTCGGCTGGGGAGTATTGCTTCCCACCTTGATAAAATAACGCTTCTGAATCACCGTCAACAGTTTGGCTTGCAGGTGATAGGGCAGGTTGGCAATCTCATCGAGAAACAAGGTTCCGCCATCGGCTGCTTCAAAACGTCCTACCCGGTCGGTGTGGGCATCGGTAAACGAACCTTTTACATGACCGAATAATTCGCTTTCAAACAGTGATTCGGTAATGGCTCCCATATCGACGGCCACCATCGGACCGTTGCGGTGGGGAGACAGCCGGTGAATTTCTCGTGCCAGCATATCTTTTCCCGTACCGTTTTCTCCGGTAATCAGGATATTGGCATCGGTCGTGCTGACCTTCTCAACCAACAGTCGTAGCGGACGGATGACGGAGGAATTTCCCCAGTACATACTCGATTTTTCCGTCGGTTGTGAGGCCTGCTTTCCTTTCTTTTCGTTTCCACGGGCTTTGGCATAGGCTTCTTGCAGAGTCTGTACCAGTTTGGCATTATCCCAAGGCTTTACGATGAAGTCGGTCGCTCCATCCTTCAGTCCTGTTACCGCTAAGTTGATGTCGGCATAGGCAGTGAACAATACCACTTGAATCTGCGGACGCAGCCGTTTGATTTCGCGCAACCAGTAAAGTCCCTCATTCCCGCTGTTGATGCCGGAAGAAAAGTTCATGTCCAGCAGCACCACATCAATCGCTTCCCGTTGTAGTAGGGAAGGAATGGTTACGGGAGAATTCAGGGTGATTACTTGCTGGAAATATTCTTCCAGAAGATATTGCAGAGAAGTAAGTATGTTGCGGTTGTCATCTACAACGAGTAAAGTTCCTTGTTTTGCCATCTGTGATTGAGATTTTGCGACAAAAATAGGAATTTTCAAGGCATAGCCCTCAAAAATGTCTAAAAAATATGTACAGTGACAAAAAATTAGACACTCATTGTCAAAAAATTAGACACTTGAGGTTCTGTGTAATATTATATCTCGTTGAAAATGAATGAAATAAAACTTTGGCACGGTATTTGAATAGTCTTTTGCGGATAAAAGAAAACAATATGAATAAAAAGAATCTATTACGCATGATGATTTGCTTCTTTTCCGGTTGGATGGGGCTGGAAGCTGCGGCACAAGAGGTATGGGACGTAGACCGCTGTATGAACTACGCCGTACAGCACAACCGTACCGTCCGGCAGCGGGAACTGGAAGCAGACAATGCAAGATTGGATCGCATGAAGGCTATCGGTAGTTTCTTGCCTGGGGTAACTGCTGCTACCAGCGTACAATATAATTTCGGTCGTTCAGTCGATCCGGAAACCAATACCTACAACACCTTGTCTACTTTCAACAACGGTTATTCCATGGAAGCTTCCATGCCGATTTTCCGTGGCGGGGGACTGGTGAACGAGGTGCGTCGGGCAAAGGCTGCCTGGCTGATGGGAAAAGCTGCCTGGCAGGAAGCTAAAGATAATACAGCGTTAGAGACTTTTCAGGCTTATATCGATGCTCTGTATTGCTACGGCACTTTGCGACTGGCCCGCAAGAAATTGCAGGAAAGTGATTCGCTGCTGTACAAAACATGCCGTCAGGAGGAATTAGGCTTGAAAGGCTTGTCGGATGTAGCCCAAATGGAAGCCCAGCAGGCTACGGACAGTTACAACCTCACCCATCAGAAGAACTTGTATGAAACAGCCTTGCTGACATTGAAACAGAAAATGAATTTTCCGGCAGAAGATACTTTACAGTTGGATACTGCCGTACTCGATACACAGACACTTCAATATATTCAGTTAACTCAGGAGCGTGCGGACGATGTGTTCCGTATCGCACTGAATGTCAATCCTACCCTGCAGCAAGCTGCGCTGAATGCGAAAGTGGCCTATATGCGCCGTAAGATTTCATGGGCCAATGTGGTACCGTCCATCACGTTGTTCGGTGGAATTTCCAGTTCCTATTATAAGGAACTTCATTCTACGGCTTATCCTGATTTCCGTACCCAGTTCAATAATAACTTCGGTTCCTACGTGGGCATCAGCATGAGTATTCCTATTTTCAACCGGCTTTCGGGAGTGACCAGCATGCGGCAGGCAAAAAACAATTACCGCATTGCTTGTGAACAATATGAATCGCAGAAAGAAGAATTGCAGAAATTGGTGCTTCAGGCCGTACAGGACCGGGAAGGCTACCTGAAGGAGAGCATACAGATGGAAAAGAAAGTCAGTTCCGACTCACTGGCCTATCATGTCACCCGGCGCAAGTACGAAGAAGGCTTGATGACTTCGCTCGATGTACAGAACAATGCAGCCACCTTGCTCGAAAGCGAGACCTTGCTGCTGCAAAGCAAGCTGACCTACCTGATGAAATGCCGTCTGGTAGACTATTACAAGGGAGAAGAAATTATTCGTGGGTTTGATGCCTCAGACAAATAAATAGAAATTGAAAAAAGACGATATTATGGATATACAGTTAGAAAAGAAAAAAGGAATCCAGAAGAAACATCTTCCTTATATTGGGGGAGGAGCCGTTATTCTTCTGCTGTTGGGCTGGATTATTTTCGGCAATCATGCTTCTACATTGAAAGTCGATGGTAAGTCACTGAACATTGCTGACGTGACTTATGGAAAGTTCAATGACTATATCCGTGTGAACGGGCAGGTGCAGCCTATTTCCGTGGTACAACTCAGTCCCGAAGAGGGAGGTATCGTGCAGGAAAAGGTGGTGGAAGAAGGGGCTCATGTGAAGAAAGGCGACGTGATTCTTCGTCTCAGTAACTCCAACCTGGATTTGCAGATTCTGAATGCGGAGTCTGAACTGGCCGAAAAGCAGAACCTGCTCCGTAATACGCAGGTCACCATGCAGCAGGACAAGTTGAACAACGAAACCGAGAAAGTACAGCTCGACATTGATACGCGCCGCAAACAGCGTACGTTCCAGCAGTACCAGCGTCTGTACAAGGAACGTCTCATCAGCCGCGAAGAATATCTTCAGGCCAAGGAAGATTATGAAGTGGCCCAGAAAAAGCATAAACTGATTACGGAGCGTCTGGTGCAGGACTCCATCTACCGTAACATTCAGATGGATCAGATGGAAGATAACTTGCAGAACATGCGCAAGAACGTCTTGCTGATTCGCGAACGGAAAGATAAGCTGGAGGTACGGGCTACGATTGACGGAGAATTAGGATTGCTGGATGCAGAATTAGGACAGAATATCAACGCCGGACAGATGGTGGGACAGATTAATGATTTGTCGGACTTCAAAATCGAGGCCATGATTGACGAGCACTACATCGACCGTGTGACCAACGGACTGCCCGCTACTTTTGAACGTCAGGGTTCTTCGTTTAACTTGAAGGTGCGAAAGGTATATCCGGAAGTACGTGAGGGACGTTTCCGTACGGATTTCATCTTTCAGGGCAACCGTCCGGAGAACATCCGTAGCGGACAGACCTACTACATCGACCTGCAGCTGGGTGAGCCTACCGAAAGCGTGCTGATTCCGAAGGGTACCTTCTTCCAAGTGACCGGAGGAAACTGGATTTTCGTGGTCGACAAGGAAGGAAAGAAAGCCTATCGCCGTAAAATACGTATCGGACGTCAGAATCCGCAGTATTACGAGGTGTTGGAAGGACTGGAAAAAGGCGAACGCGTCATCGTTTCCGGTTATGAGAGTTACAAAGACAATGAAGTATTGGTGTTAAACTAAAAAATAAATTGTGATGAAAAAGATAGTACGTATATTGGCAGGTTTGGTAATGGGTTTGATGTGTGTAAACTGTGCCAGTGCAAGAAGTGGTAACGAAGAAAAAGTAAGTGAAACCCGCAGTGTGAATCCTTTCCATTCCATTGAAGTGGAGAGTGTGGCCAGTGTGTATTTTACTCAGTCGGATACCTATTCTCTTCGTGTAGAGGGAGAAAAGAAATGGGTAAACCAGACAAAGTGTACGGTGAAAGACGGAGTATTGCTGATTGCGTGGGCTGAGAAAGGTAAGAAAACTACCCGGAATGTGAACGGACTCTCTATTTACATCAGTGCACCCGATTTGCAGAAAGTAGCTTTTGAAGGTGTTGGTTCATTCAATTGCAAGTCCCGCCTGAACCTGAAGGATGTGAAGTTTGATGTGGAAGGCGTGGGCAGTCTGCACGTGACCGACTTGCGCGCCCGGAATGTGCAAGTCAGTCTGGAAGGTGTAGGAAGCGGTGAACTGGCCGTAGATTGCGAACACCTGGATGCCAGCATAGAAGGTGTCGGTAGTCTCACTTTAAGTGGAAAAGCTAAATCGGCTCAAATCTCCAAAGACGGAATCGGTAGCGTTTCTACCCGGAGGTTGAAAGTCGGTGAATAAATTTCGTAATTGCAGTATAAAAACACTTACCACTCATGAACACACTTTTTAGAAATTTCTCGCATACCTTCCGGCGTTTCTTTACGGCCAGCGTATTGAATCTGTTAGGATTGAGTATTGCCTTTGCGGCCTGTTTCGTCATTCTGACGCAGGTGGACTACGACTATAACTACAACAAAGCCTATCCGGCACACGATCGTATTTACCGGGTAGAAGTGGATGCAGGCGGAGATTACGGCTGGCAAATCTGGCTGGCTCGTCCTTTCTGTGAGCTGGTGGGAGCTTCTTCTCCACACATACAGGCCATTTCAGTTACTTCATTGTCAAACTCTCTCAATGATTTTGAGGTAGACGAACACATTTACTCTGAACCTTGGTTTACGGGATTTGGTGATTACCTGGAGGTATTTCAGCCTTCTATGGTCTGTGGAACGACCGCTTCGCTTAATGAACCCAATCATGCCCTGATTTCTGCATCCATGGCTCTCCGCTTTTTCGGTACTACAGATGCCATTGGTAAGACAGTTTATGTAGACCGTAAATCCCGTAACCAGTCGTTGGTGATAGGAGGGGTTTATCAGGACATGCCGGAAAACTCTCAGTTAGGGAACTGTGTCTTTTCTTCCTACTCCCCGAACCTGAACAAAGATTCCTGGAGAAACTGGAATTATGCCTTGTATATCCGGCTTGACAGTCCAGCTTCATTGACCGATGTGGAGCGGTCGGTCATCGAAAGCTGCAAGCTGAATATTCCAAGAGACCTGATTAGCGGAGAGGGAGAGGAAGACTGGGAGAATTTCATTCATTTTACACCGCTGGACGAAGTGCACTATTCTACGGTGGGCAACAAGGCGGCTACCAGCAAGGCCGCCGTGTACCTGCTGCTGTGTGTATCGGTGCTGATTCTGCTTACAGCAGCAGTCAACTACATGAACTTCTCACTGGCAGAAACTCCCATGCGGTTACGTTCCATCAATACCCAAAAGGTGTTGGGGGCTTCCACTTTCTCCTTGCGGATGTATCTGCTGTTAGAATCCGTATTGGTTTGTGTGTGTGGCTTCCTGTTGTCCTTGCTCTGGCTCTATCTGTTGCAAGACACCTCCCTGAATACCTTGGTGGCATCAGACCTCTCTTTGATGAATCATCCGAACCTACTGATAGCTTTGGGCGGAATGGCCGTGTGCATGGGCTTGCTGGCTGGAGCCTATCCTTCTTACTACGTCACCTCTTTTCCGCCGGCACTGGTACTGAAAGGCTCGTTCGGTCTTTCCCCGAAAGGAAAGATGCTGCGTACGTTTCTGGTTTGTTTCCAGTTCTTTGTCTCTTTCATGCTGATTATCTCCGTGGGCATCATGTACCTGCAGAGCCGTTATATTCAGCAGAGCGACTATGGCTATGACAAGGAGGTCGTACTGGTGGGAGCGATTCCTTATGAATATCTCGATCGCAGGGAAGCGATTGTCAGTGAATTGTCCGGTATTTCGGGCATAGAAGGCATTTCGATTTCCAAGTTCGTGTTAAGTTCAGCCGATAATTATATGTCGTGGGGAAGAGGAGAAGGAGAACATCACATACAGTTGGTCTGTTTTCCGGTAGATTACCGCTACTTATCTGTGCTTGGCATCAAGATTACTGAGGGGAGGAACTTTAAACCGGGCGACGGAGATGTGTATATTTTCAACGAAGCAGCCCGGAAGAAATATCCCTGGATGAAGGTGGACGAACCCGCTACTCTTGGTGATTATCCTGTGGTCGGATTCTGTGAGAATATTCGTTTCAGCAGTTTCCGCAACAACGATGCCGTAGAGCCGATGGCTTTCTTTATTTACGGAAAAGATTATGCAAATTGGGATGCCAACAATATCTTGAACATCCGGGTGGCTGCGGGAGTAGACAAAGTGGACATGCTTCATCGCTTGGCTGAGACAACAGAAAAGATGGCACCGGGGCGTGACTTCAAGTTCCGTTTCATGGATGAGGTGATTGACCAGAACTATCATCAGGAACTGCGTTTCACCCGTCAGATTCTGTTGTTCTCCTTGATTGCTATCGTGCTCAGCATGATAGGCGTGTTCGGACTGACCTTATTTGAAAGCGAATACCGCCGGAAGGAGATTGGTATCCGGAAAATCATGGGAAGTTCCACTGGTGAGATTCTCTATATGTTTACCAAGCGTTATTTCGTTATGCTGGTGGTCTGCTTCGTACTGGCAGTTCCCTTTGGTTGGTGGATAGGGCACGACTGGCTGGAAAGCTTCTCCGACAAGACGCCTATCCGTGCCTGGGTATTTGTGGCCTCCTTCCTGCTGGTCAGTCTCATTACGGTACTGACAGTGACATTCCAGTGCTGGAAGAATGCCAATGAAAACCCTGTACGGAGTATTAAGACGGAATAAACACATAAAACTATAAAATACGATGAAAGGACTGAAAACTTATTTTACCTATCTTCACCGCAACAAGCTGTTTACATTGGTCAACGTGGCAGGATTGGGCATCTCTCTGATGTTTGTGCTGCTCATTGCCAATATGGTGGTGCGGCAGCTCACTGTGGGCAGCGATATAAAGGACATCGAGCATATTTATGTGTTGTCGAACGAGGAATATAGCGCCAGCAATTACCTGGTGGGTGAACGGCTGGCCAACCGTTATCCGGAAATGGCCGACTGGTGCGCTGTGAATGCTGAAGCTTGTAACTCGGGGAGTTATGCGGTAATAGAAAACCGGAAAACCAGCCTCGAAATATATTGTGTGAAAGATAATTTCCTCCGTTTCTTTGGCTATTCGCTGTTGTCGGGAAATCCGGAACAGGCACTGGTCGATGCACATAGCATCGTGCTGACCGAATCGGCTGCCCGTAAACTGTTTGGGGATGAACCTGCGGAAGGCAAGATGCTTCGTTTGTCTGCAGACAAGAAGGAGATGTACACAGTGACAGGCATCATAAAAGACTTTGATAACTCTGTTATCCCCGATGAGGTAGAAGCCATTGTACCATTCGACTATGTGGATTTTGTGAACTGGGGAAGCAGTATGCGCAATCCGGATATGAACAACATGGGAGGGACGACGATACTGGTCCGTTTTCCTCAAGGTGTCAATCCCGATCAGAAAGCTGCCGATATGCTGTCTTTTCTCAAAACCTTTTCCTGGGGATATCAGCATGAGTTGTTCCGTGAGGCATTCTGGATGCCGTTGAAAGACGTGTGTTTCTCCGAAATAATGAGCCCTCAGCTGCGTCAGTACAATCCGGTGAAAGTCTGGATATTCTTAGTGGCAGGTATTCTGATTCTGCTGATGGCCGTATTCAATTACGTCAGCATGTGTGTGGCACAAGTAAGCTACCGTGCCAAGGAAATGGCTACCCGCCGTCTGTTAGGTTCTTCCGCACGGAGCATCTTCTGGCGCTTGTTGGGAGAGTCGGCCTTGTTTACCACAGGAGCCTTTCTGCTGGCTTTGCTGTTGGCTAAGGCTGTGGAACCGACGGCCTGTGACCTGCTGCAAACACGGCTGGACATCTGGGGCGACTTAAACGCCATCACTTTGCTAATCTATTTGATAGGCATTGTTCTGCTTTCCTTGCTGGCCGGAGTGGTACCTGCTGTTCTGCTTTCTCACTACCATCCGCTGGATGTGGTGAAAGGCACTTTCCGTCGGAAAACCAAGGCGGTGTACCTTCGGGCACTGTATGTGGTACAGAGCGGACTCACCGTAGCCATGCTGACTTGCACCCTCTATCTGTCCGCACAAATCTACCGGATTCTGCGTGAACCGTTGGGTTATACGTACGGTCATGTGCTCGACTATCCTGCCATGACAGTCGGTTCTTCCGAAAAGATACGTCTTTTTCGTGACGAAGCCCGTAAGAAGCCCTTTGTAAAGAATGTCTGCTTGACTGCCGGTACGCCTGTAAACCGGGGAAACAACAATACCACCCAGCTTTACGACAATAACGGGATGCCTCAAAATGTCAGTTTTCAGGTGTTCCGTACCGATTCAGCCTTCTTGGACATCTTTCACATCCAGGTGTTCGACGATAGGAAACTTCCACGGAAATGGGGAACATGTATTTCTCCGAAAGTACGTTCGATTCTTTGCAGCTGGATTACGCGCGTACGGCAGAATTGCGGAATGAATATGGCCGCCAGTATGCTGTAGGCGGGCGGTATGCCGACATCAAACTCGGTTCCATTCTCCTTCCGCAGTCACCCACCATGATTTCAGTGGAGCATCCGGACAAAGTAAGGCCCTGGAACGTACTGGTAGAAACCATTGAAGGCGATCAGGCAGCATATAAGAGAGAACTTGATGCCTTGTTTTCGGAAGTGGTGGAGGGTATTCCCTTTGAATCTAAATGGTATGCCGATGAAATCAAGGAAGTCTACAAAGATTTGTTGCACATGCGTACTACTATTGTGGCCTTCACGTGTGCAGCTCTATTGATTTCCCTATTGGGACTGACCGCCATGAGCATTTATTTCATCAGCCAGCGCAAGCGCGACATGGCCATCCGAAAGGTTTTTGGTTCCAGTGCAGGTATGGAACGGGCACGACTGCTTCGTTTCTCCCTGCTGTCTTTGCTGGCAGGCATGCTGTTGGCCGTTCCTTTGGCGTGGTTCGGTGTACAGCAGATAGACGGTATCCTGCACTATTCACCCATGGCGATGTGGGGCGTGTTTGGCGTTGCCTTTCTGTTGGTAGCCTTGATTTCTTTAGGCTCCGTGTGTCTCATCAGTTGGGGAGCCGTTCGTGAAAATCCGGTGAATCACATTAAGACCGAATAATTTTTCATAGTGTGTAAAAACAGATAAAACAATCGGGACCTCCGCTCATTTGCCGAGGCCCCGATTTATATCTTAGAGACGGGCAGCTACTTTCTGCCAGTCCACCAGTGTCCAGAATGTTTCGATGAAAGCTGCCCGGCGGTTGCGGTAGTCAATGTAGTAGGCATGTTCCCACACGTCGATAACCAGTAACGGTTTCAGTCCCTTCTTGAGCGGATTTCCGGCGTTCGATTCGCTGACGATGGACAAATGTCCGTCTTTGTCACTCACCAGCCAAGTCCATCCCGAACCGAATAGCGTGGTGGCTGCCTGTGTAAACTTCTCTTTGAAAGTTTCTACCGAACCGAAATCGCGAGTCAACGCATCTGCTAAAGGTTGAGGTATTTCCGGCTGCTGAGGAGTCAGTGTATCAAAGAAGAACGTATGGTTCCAGGTCTGGGCTGCATTGTTAAACATCGGCCCTTCCGCTTCCAGCAAGATTTGCTCCAGCGTTTTTTCTTCGTAAGGCGTACCGGCAATCAATTTGTTCAGGTTGTCTATGTACGTTTGCAAATGTTTTCCGTAATGATATTCCAGTGTTTCTTTGCTCATTTTCGGAGCCAGTGCTTCCAGTTGATAAGGAAGTTCAGGAAGTAAATGTTTCATTTTTTTCTTGATTTAAAGTTGATAAATTTCAATTCTGTTTCTATATAAACAAACAAATCGTTCGTAAAGTTGAAACTGCGGTACTAATTTAATATAAAAATCGGTGTTTTCATAGAAAATCTCTCCCTAAATTCCCTCTATACTGTGAGAAATCGTAATTTCGCTGACAGATTAGGTAGATTTCTATAATATTTTAAGGTTAAAAGTAACATGTGTGGAATTGTAGGATATATCGGAAAGCGAAAGGCTTGGCCGATATTGGTAGAAGGCCTGAAGCGCCTGGAGTATCGCGGATATGATAGTGCCGGAGCGGCCTTGATGAGCGACACTCATCAGTTGAATGTGTATAAATCCGTGGGAAAAGTAGCTGATTTGGAACGGACAGCCGAAGGGCAGGATGTGTCCGGTTACGTGGGAATTGCTCATACGCGTTGGGCCACCCATGGAGAGCCCAGTACGGTAAATGCTCATCCGCATTGCAGTCAGAATGGTGATTTGGCACTGGTACACAACGGGATTATTGAGAATTATGCCGTGCTGAAAGAAAAGCTGCAGGCCAAAGGCTGCACCTTTAAGAGCAGCACCGATACGGAAGTGCTGGTGC
>OGFN01000713.1_pt1 | contig 15285 bp, 18 predicted proteins | sample 1570921 | NCBI WGS metagenome assembly OGFN01 (sample SAMEA2581940, study PRJEB24529) | metagenome | biome: Human gut stool | place: China | collected 2011
GTAGAGGAGTAGGAGTAGGAGTAGGAGTAGGAGCAGGAGGTGCGTGAGACGGAGTCGTTTTCGCTGAGCTTAGAGCGCGACGCGCGCCGATACGACGGCGGATTTTTATTTTACTGAGAAAGGGGCGGGAGGATGAACCTTGCACCGATGCGATACAAGGATTATGTCTGGCCGCACAACCCGGAGACCTACACCATCTCGTTCAAGCGGCAGGTGGCAGTGGCGAAGGTGCCGTTCGGGCGCTACGGGATGCAGGATCTCGGAATGAGCTACCGCGTGATGGAGGGCGAAGGCGTTTTTGCGGGGAAGGGCGCCTACGACGAGTTCAAAAAGCTGGCATCGGTCTTCTATCAGGGCGGGCCGGGGCTGCTGATCCATCCGGTGTGGCAGGCGTCGCAGGCGTACTTTGTGTTGCTGGAACTGGCGCAGCAGCCGCTTGAAAACTACGTGCGCTACCGCTTTGCCTTCTGGGAGACGAGCCCACTCGATACGTCGCTCATCCGCGTGAGCGGCGGAAGCGGCAGCGCGGGCAAGGGAACGAAAACGGCGAGCTCGTACTACACGGTCAAGCGCGGCGACACGCTGTGGGGCATCGCGAACACGTATGGCGTGACGCTGACGGCGCTTTTGAACGTGAATCCGCAGATCAAAAATCCCAACAGGATCGCCGTGGGAGAGCGGGTGACGCTGCCGTGATGAAGGGGTATCTGACGACGTGCGACGGTGCGCAGTTTGAGCTGCCGGCGCTGCTGAAGTGGGAATTTTCCTACACGGGAAGCGTGCCGTGCGACAGCTTTACGCTCAAGTGCGCATACGAGCCTGCGATGGCGGAGGTGCTGCGGCGGGCGGTGCGCTTCACGGCGAGAGAGGACGGCACGGTCGAATTTGCGGGCGTTGTGGACGAGTGCGGCGTGACATGCGATGAAAAGGGCTTGCAGCTTGAGGTGAGCGGACGCGGCATGGCGGCGCTGCTGCTCGACAACGAGGCAGAGAGCGTGAGCTATCAGTGGGCGACGATGGAGGAGATCCTCAAAAACCATGTGACGCCGTACGGCATTGTGTGCACGGGCTATGACGCGGTGACGGCTGCGGCGCGGTACCGCGTGGCGAACGGGTCGAGCCAGTGGAAGGCGCTGAACGATTTTGCAGCGCTGCACGGAGGGATCGCGCCGTATTTCGACAAGACGGGCGCGCTGGAAGTGAAGAAAAACCGCAGGGCCGCGCGCGTGAGCATCGACGCCAAAACGCCGGTGACGGCGCTCGCCTACTGCGACAAGCGCTACGGCGTGATCGCCGAGGCGCTGGTGGTGGACAGTAAGGCGGGCGTGAAGCAGAGCGTGAAAAACGAGGCGTTCTGTGCTCGCGGCGGCACGAGCAGGCGCGTATTTTACGTGCCGGCGCGCAGCGGCACGCAGGCAATGCGCTGCACGGGGGAGTATCAGATCGCAAAGTCGAAGGAGGGCGCGGAGACACTGCGCGTGACGATCGCGGGGCGGTTCACCGCCGCGCCGGGTGATATCGCGGCGGTAAGCGGGACGAAGATCGGCATTGTGGGCAATTTCCGCGTGATCGAGTGCGTGAGGCGCTTTGGCGAGAGCGGAGAGGCGTGCGAAGTGACGATGCAGAGGGAGTGAGAGACGATGTGGCTATCGAGAAAGCTAAGCCAGCATGAGATGCAGGACGTGGCCTCGGCGCAGGACGGAACGGTGACGGTCGAGGGCGGCGAGCTGGCGGTGTTCAGCAGCGGGGAAAAGCGCGAGGTGAAGACCGCCGCGCCCGGCGGCTATGAGTGGCAGCCGAAAAAGGGCGAGGATGTGCTGGTGGTGCGCGGCGGGACCTTTGGCGAGGAGGCCTACGCCGTGGGCGCGGTGGGGCAGAGCGCGGACGACCTGGCACCCGGTGAGGTGCGCATTCGCTCCGCCGCGGCGGGGACGGAGATCGTGCTGCGCAACAACGGGCGCATCGACATCAACGGGCTCCTTTTCATCAATGGGATGCCGTATCTGGGAACGGGAGGATGAGGATGGAGCTGAAGATCAAAGACCGCGATTATGTGGCCGACGGCGCGGGCGGGCTCGTGCGCGTGAGCGGCTGGGACGAGCTGCTCGAACGCGTGCTCTTTAAGCTGAGTGTGCGGCGCGGGAGCTTTGCGCTCGTGCCAGAGCTTGGCAGCAAGCTGCACCTTTTATGGCTGGAAAAGGGCGAGAGCCGCGCGACGGCGGCAAAGCAGTACGCGGCCGAGGCGCTGGCGGACGAAGAGGGCCTGAGCGTGACGGGCATGGAGCTTGCGGAAAAGAATGGATTTTTGGAGCTGCGCGTGCTGCTGCGCTATGAGAACGAAACGGGCGAGGCGGTCGTGACGATAGGGGGAGAGTGAAGAATGGAAGAGCTGAACGCGATCTACGAGCGGATGCGCGCGATCTTTGCCGAGGAGGCGGGCTTTGTGCCGAACGACGGCTGCGACGCGATGGTGCGCCTCTATGCGCTGGCGAGCGAGGTACAGTCGCTTCTGGCGCAGGCGGACTGGGTGCTGGATCAGAGCTTTCCGCAGACGGCGGGGGGGCAGTATCTTGATTATCACGCCGAGACGCGGGCGCTGACGCGCCTTCCGGCGGCGAAAGCGGCGGGCGTGCTGCGCTTTTCCGCGCCGTCGGCGGCGGTGACGGATTATGAGATCGAGCAGGGGAGCGTCGCGATGACGAGCGGCGGTGTGCGCTTTGAGACGACGGAGAAGGCTACGCTTGCAAAGGGCGAAACGTATGTGGATGTGCCGGCGAGCGCCGTGGAGGCGGGGGCGAGCGGCAACGCTATCGCGGGCGCGATCCATCTGATGTCCGTGTATCCGGTGGGCATCACGCAGTGCGTAAATCCTGAGGCGTTTTCCGGCGGCAGCGACGAGGAGAGCGACGAAAAGCTGCGCGAGCGCGTACTAGCAAGCTACAAGCGCCTGCCGAACGGCGCGAACGCGGCGTTTTACGAGCAGGAGGCGATGAGCTTTCCGAACGTGGCGGCGGCGAAAGCGGTCGGCCGCGCCCGCGGCATCGGCACGGTGGATGTGTATGTTTCGACGCACGCGGGCGCGCCGGATAAGAAGCTGCTCGGCGAGATCGAGGCGGTCTTGCAGAAAAAGCGCGAGATCGCGGTGGATGTGGAGGTCAAGGCGCCGACAGAGAAGACCGTCAACGTGAGCGCGGAGCTGACGGCGGAGCAGGGCTGGACGATGCAGGAGATCACCGATGCGGCGACGGCGGCGCTGCAGGCGTACTTCACCGGCGAGCGGCTGGGTGAAGCGGTGTATACGGCGAAGCTCGCGAACATCCTCTACGGTGTGGAGGGCGTGAAGAACTGTCACCTGCTCACGCCGGACGAGGATGTGAGCGTGAGCGCGACGGAGCTGCCGGTGCTCGGCACGGTGACGATCGCGGAGATCGGGGCGGGTGAGGCATGACGTATTATGACTATCTCTGCCGCCTTTTGGAGCCGATGCGCGTTTACCGCACCGAGCGCGGCACGCTGAGCGGCGGAGAGCTGTACGCAGCGGGCAAAGCGCTGGATGAAGCGGACGGCGCGATGGAATACGCCGAGCAGGAGGGCGTTTTGCAGACGGCGGAGGGCGAGGGCCTTGCAAGGCGGGAGAAGCTCTTTTCCCGCTGCCCGGTCAGCGTTTCGACTGCGCTGCGGCGCGAGGCCATCGCGGCGCTCGCGCGCATCAACGCCGACAGCTTCACGCTGGATGCGATCAACTCGACGCTCAGCGGCTGCGGCATCAAGGCGCTGGCGGAGGAGACGGAGAAAAAGGGAACGGTCAAGGTGTGGTTTCCGAACACCGTGGGCGTGCCGGATGAGTTTTCGCAGGTGGAGAGCATCATCCTTGATATTATCCCGTGCCATTTGCTGGTGGAGTTCTACTTCCGGTATCTGACGTGGCTCGAGTGCGAGGCACAGAAATTTACATGGCAGAGCGTGGAGGACGCGCATCACACATGGGAGAGCTTTGAAAAGGCGGTGCCGAAAGAAGAATGACGGAACAGGAGATCTCGGTCAAACTGACGGAGACCGAGCAGCGCGCCAAGTCGAACACGCACCGCATCGAAAAGCTGGAACAGCAGCAGAAGGACCTGAATAAGCTGGTAACGGCGGTGGAGGTGCTCGCCTCGCGCGAAAAGGGCGTGGAGACGGACGTCAAGGAGATCAAGGCGGACGTGAAGACCATCACGCAGAAGGGCGGAAAGCGCTGGGATGCGATGATCGATCGCGTGCTGTACGTGCTCATCGGGGCGGCGATCTCCCTGCTGATGACAGGGGGGAGCTTATGAAAAGGAAACGTACGAGCTTTTCCAAACTGTTGCTGCTGCTCGAAAGCGCGATCGTGCTCTATACGACGTATCAGGGCTTCGGGATCGCGAAGCTCGCGATCGAACTGGGCTTTATGGGCACGCTCCCGTGGATCGCGACGATGGTGACGGCGGCGTGGGGCGCTTACGGCACGAGCGCCGCGTGCTACTATGCCAAGGCAAAGGCGGAAAATACGGCGGGCGGCGTGACGTATGAAACGGTGTGCCGCGGGCAGGACTGCGAGGGGTGAGAGAGCATGGAGCTTTTGAAAAAGAGACTGGCGAATCTTTTGAGCGTGAAGAGCATCGTGACGCTGTGCCTGACGATCACGTTCTGTGTGCTGACGGTGCAGGCAAAGGTGACGCAGGAGTTCAACACGGTGTATCTCATGGTGATCGCGTTTTATTTCGGCACGCAGAACGGCAAAAACGCGCAGGAGGAAACGTAAATGCGCCACAGCAGAAGCATCAGCGACCTGCGCGCGGACGTGGCGGAGAACTGCCGGGCGCTGCTTATGCTCGCTGAGCGCGAGGGGTTGAGCGTTCTAGTGACGGAGACGGTGCGCGATGCGGAGTATCAGCGGATGCTCGCCGAGAAGGGCTACGCGGCCAAAGGAGCGGTGACGCCGTCGTTCCACGCCGAGCATGCAGGATTGGCCTTTGATGTCTGCAAAAATGAGGCGGGGCACGAGTACGACGATCCTGCGTTCTTTATAAGAGTCGGAGAGATTGGGAAAATGCTCGGATTTTCCTGGGGAGGAGACTGGGGGAGCTTTCCCGACCGGCCGCATTTTCAGTGGGACGCGGGCGCCACGTACACGAGCGCGATGATCCGCGCGAAGCGCTATCCGCCGCCCATGCCGCGCTATGAGGAGGAAGAGATGACGCAACAGCAGTTTGACGCGATGATGGAAAACTACCTGAAAAGACTGGCACAGCAGACGCCGGCAGGCTGGAGCGCGGAGGCGCGCGCCTGGGCGGAGAAAAACGGCCTGATCGCGGGAGACGAGGCGGGGAACAAACAGTACCGCAGCTTTTTGACGCGCGAGCAGATGGCGGTGCTGATGCAGCGCTATGACGCGATGCAGCACGGCAAGTGACTAAAGGAACAGGTAAAAGCGCCGGAGGGGAGACCCTCCGGCGCTTTTTTGCGCTGTCACGACAGAAAACTTGCAGGAAATCTTGCAAATTACATGCTTTGCACAAAAAGAATGTGAAACGTCTCCACGGAAACGACAAAAAGCGCCACTAAAATTTGTTCAGTTTTTTTTCGCTTTCTGAACGGGTTTTCATTGATTTTGCGAGGAAGTTCCACTATAATCTACACTGAAGCCTGTATGAGCATCTTTCGAAGAATTTTTGACGGAATCCATGCAAGCAGAGAGGGCTCTTCGGCGATAAAAATGTTTATCAAAATCAGGGAGGGTTTTATCTTGAATAAGGTCATGTCACTGCACGATGCCGTTGCAAAGTACGTCGAGAATGGCGATACTCTTGCGATCGGCGGTTTCACCACCAACCGTAAGCCGTATGCCACGGTTAGTGAGATCCTGCGTCAGGGTCAGAAGGACTTCATCGTTTATGCCGGCCCCGGCGGCGGCGAAGTCGATATGCTCATCGGCGAGGGCCGCGTGGCTGCTTACATCAACTGCTACACCGCTAACTCCGGCTACACCAACGTTTCCCGCCGCTTCCGCGCTGCCATCGAGCAGGGCAAGCTCACGTATGAGGACTATTCTCAGGACGTGCTGATGCTCATGCTGCACGCCTCTTCTCTCGGCCTTCCGTTCCTGCCGGTCCGCCTGATGCAGGGCAGCGGCCTGATGAAGTTCTGGGGCATCAGCGAGGAAAAGCGCAAGACTATGCCCAAGATCGAAAATCTCAAGTGCGCCGAGATCGAGAACCCGATGGTGCCGGGGCAGAAGGTCGTAGCCGTGCCCGTGCCCAAGATCGACACTGCCATCATCCACGTCCAGCAGGCCTCTCCGGACGGCACCTGCATCATCATGGGCGATGAGTTCCATGATATCGACATCGCGATCGCCGCGCGCAAGACCATCGTCACCTGCGAGGAGATCGTCTCCGACGAGTTCATCCGCCGCGACCCGACCAAGACCCGTGTCTTCGGCGAGTGCGTGCAGGCGGTCGTCAAGGCTCCCTATGGCGCATGGCCCGCTCAGTGCTATGATTACTATGACGACGACGACGCCGGCCTGAAGGAATACGACAAGGCCTCCAAGTATCAGGATGCCGAGGATGCCGTCAAGCAGCTTGAAAAGGCTGCGGCCAAGGCTGCCAAGGCGCTGGAGAAGGCTCCCGAGGACGAGAAGCTCAAGCTCGCCGCCGAAAACGCCCAGAAGGCCTTCGAGCTCGCCAAGAGCGGTGAGAAGATTCCCGAGACCTTCAAGGATTTCCTCGAAAAGTGGGTCTACAGCTGCGAAGATCAGTCCGCTCTGCTCGATAAGCTCGGCGGCAGCCGTCTGATGCGCCTGAAGAACGAGCCGCACCTCGGCTATTCCACTACACATTAAGGTTTGGGAGGCTAAATAGAAATGTCTGATTATACGAAGTATACCAAGCAGGAAATGCAGGCGTATGCCATTGCTAAGAATATCAAGGAAAACCAGATCGTCATCGTTGGTACGGGCCTGCCGCTGATCGGTGCGTCCCTTGCCAAGCGCGCGGTCTGCCCCAGCTGCCACCCCATCGTCGAGTCGGGTCTGATGGACTGCGACCCCGTTGAGGTCCCCCGCTCCGTCGGCGATAACCGCTTCATGGCGCACTGCGCCGTGCAGTGGCCCAACATCCGCTTCGTCGGCTTCGAGGCCAACGAGTGGCTGCACGACGAGGATCGTCTCGTCGCCTTCATCGGCGGCGCGCAGATCGACCCGTACGGCAACGTGAACTCCACCTGCATTTTCGGCAAGGGCGACTACCTGCAGCCCACCACCCGCTTCACCGGTTCCGGCGGCGCCAACGGCATTGCCACCTACTGCAACACCATCATCATGATGCAGCACCAGAAGCGCCGCTTCATGGACCATGTCGACTACATCACCTCCTGCGGCTGGATGGACGGCCCCGGAGGCCGTGAGCGCGCGGGCCTGCCCGGCAACCGCGGTCCTCAGATGGTCGTTACCGACCTCGGCATCATGAAGTTTGATGAAGAGACCAAGCGCATGTACCTCGCTTACTACTATCCGTTCTCCTCTCCCGAGATGGTTCAGGAGAACACCGGCTTCGAGATCGACGTCTCCCGCGCTGAGCTGATGGAAGGTCCCTCTCCGGAGATCATCCGCCTCATCCGTGAGGAGATCGACCCGGGTCAGGCATTCATCAAGGTTCCCAAGGATAAGTAATTTGTTATTTCGATTTAAGAAGGAGAACTTAATATGAGCGAATATTCCATGCCCTCTTATTTCCAGAGCATGCCGGTCATCGGCAAGGATCTGAGCGCATTCCACGAGGACAACGCCGCTGAGATCCAGGCGGTGGAGCAGGAGATCCATGAGATCCGCGAGGCTGCCCTCGAAGCCGGTAAGAGCACCGAGGCGCTCAACGAGTCCGGCCAGTGGACGGCGATGCAGCGCATCATGGAGCTCGTTGACGAAGGCACCTGGTGCCCCCTCAACAGCCTCTATAACCCCCAGGACAACAAGAACGGCAGCGTTGGCATCGTCAAGGGCCTCGGCCGTATCGACGGCAAATGGGCCGTCATCATCGCGAGCGACAACAAGAAGCTCGCCGGCGCCTGGGTCCCCGGCCAGGCCGACAGCCTGCTGCGCGGCAGCGACACGGCCAAGCGTCTGCGCATCCCCCTCGTGTACGTGCTGAACTGCTCCGGCGTTAAGCTCGACGAGCAGGAGAAGGTGTACCCCAACCGCCGCGGCGGCGGTACGCCGTTCTATCGCAACAGCGAGCTCAACCAGATGGGCGTGCCCGTCATCGTCGGCATCTACGGCACGAACCCTGCCGGCGGCGGCTATCACTCCATCTCCCCGACCATCCTGATCGCGCATCAGGATGCCAACATGGCAGTCGGCGGCGCCGGTATCGTCGGCGGTATGAGCCCCAAGGGCCATGTCGACAAGGAGGCTGCTGAGGCGCTCATCAAGGCGCAGAAGAACCTCAAGAGCGACATCCCCGGCACTGTCGCCATCCACTATGGCGAGACCGGCTTCTTCCGCGAGGTCTACGCCGATGAAGAGGGCGTGCTCGCCGGTATCCGCAAGTACATCGACATGCTGCCCGCTTACGATCCCGAGTTCTTCCGCGTCGACGATCCCAAGGAGCCCCTGTTCGACGCCAACGACCTCTACAGCATCGTTCCGTTCAACCAGAAGCGCTCCTACGACATGGTCGAAGTTCTGGCGCGTCTTTTCGACGGCTCCGAGTTCATGGAGTACAAGCACGGCTACGGCCCCGAGATGATCACCGGCCTTGCCAAGATCGACGGTCTGCTCGTCGGCGTTGTCGCCAACTATCAGGGCATGCTGATGAACTACCCCGAGTACAAGATGGCGACTTACGGCCAGGCGATGGGCGTGGGCGGCAAGCTGTACCGTCAGGGCCTCATCAAGATGAACGAGTTTGTCACCCTCTGCGCGCGTGACCGCATCCCGATGCTGTGGGTCCAGGATACCACCGGTATCGACGTCGGCAACGACGCTGAGCGCGCTGAGCTCCTCGGCCTCGGCCAGAGCCTGATCTACTCCATCCAGTCCAGCAAGCTGCCGATGATGGAGATCACGCTCCGCAAGGGCACCGCCGCGGCGCACTACGTCCTCGGCGGCCCGCAGGGCAACGACAACAACGCCTTCTCCATCGGCACCGCTACCACCGAGATCTACGTCATGCACGGCGAGACCGCTGCGGCCGCCATGTATGCCCGCCGTCTCGTGAAGGAAGAGAAGGCCGGCGAGGATCTGCAGCCCACCATCGACAAGATGAACGCGCTGATCCAGGACTACGCCAAGAAGTCCAGCCCGAAGTTCTGCGCCAAGGCAGGCCTGACCGACGAGATCGTCGACATGAACGACATCCGTCCCTACATCCAGGCCTTCGCCAACGCCTGCTATCAGAACCCCGAGAGCATCTGCCCGGTTCATCAGATGCTGCTGCCGCGCGTCATCCGCGACTACGACGCCCTGAACGCGCAGTAAAATATCACAACAATGCTTTTCTCGGCGCTGCGCGGAGGCAAGAACCGCGCAGCGCACGGGAAGGCAAACGGAGAGTACAATGAGCATTTATACCATGGGTATCGACGTCGGCTCCACCGCGTCGAAATGTGTGATCTTAAAAGACGGCAGCGAGATCGTTGCCAAGTCCCTCGTCGCTGTCGGCACGGGCACGTCGGGTCCATCCCGCGCGATCGCTCAGGTGTTGGAAAACGCGGGCATGACGCGCGAGCAGATGGACTTCGTCCTTGCCACGGGCTACGGGCGCAACAGCCTTGACGGCCTTGCCGACATGCAGATGAGCGAGCTTTCCTGCCACGCCAAGGGCGCGGCGTTCCTGTTTCCGAACGTGCGCACGGTCGTCGATATCGGCGGGCAGGACGTGAAGGTCATCGAGATCGAGAACGGCATGATGAAAAATTTCGTCATGAACGACAAGTGCGCAGCCGGTACCGGCCGCTTCCTCGATGTCATGGCCCGCGTGCTTGAGGTGAAGGTCGAAGAACTGGGCGATCTTGGCGACAAGTCGACCAAGGAGGTCGGTATCAGCTCGACCTGCACGGTGTTTGCCGAGAGCGAGGTCATCTCGCAGCTCGCCATGGGCACAAACAAGTGCGACATCATCCACGGCATCCACAAGTCCGTCGCGGGCCGCGTTTCCGGCCTCTGCCACCGCATCGGTGTGCGCGACGACGTGGTGATGACCGGCGGTGTCGCACAGAACCACGGCATCGTGAAAGCCCTTCAGGAGCAGCTCGGCCACGAGATCCACACCACGCCCCTCACGCAGTATAACGGTGCGCTCGGCGCCGCTCTGTTTGCCTACCAGAAGGCTTTGAAGAACAAATAATCCCCATCATTCGTTATCAAATTTTTCTATATCGCATTAGGAGGAATCAATCATGGCTAAACAAGTCAGTCCCGGCGTGCTTGCTTTGCGCAAGGTCGTCGATGACGTCTATGCCGACGCCCGTGAAGCGAAGAAGCAGGGTAAGCTGGTCGGTTGGTCCAGCTCCAAGTTTCCCTGTGAGCTTGCTGAGGCCTTTGACCTCAACGTGATGTATCCCGAGAACCAGGCTGCCGGTATTGCCGCCCAGCGCGACGGTGAGATCATGTGCCAGGCTGCCGAGGATCTCGGCTTCGACAACGATATCTGCGGTTACGCACGTATCTCCCTGGCTTACGCCGCCGGTAAGCGCGCCAGCCGCAAGTTCGACCCCGAAACGCTCGAGTTCATCATCGACCCCAACAGCGGCAAGCCCCTCAAGGACGAAAACGGCAAGGTCGTCATCGATCCTGAGACCGGCAAGCCCAAGAAGGACCCCAAGACGCAGGTCCCCTACACGGTTCTGGACGATATCCACGAGATCGAGGCTCTGCCCGAGACCACCGAGAAGGAGATCGCCTATAAGAACTTCCGCCGCGAGGCCATCAAGCCCTACAAGCAGATGCGCATCCCCCAGCCGGACTTCGTCCTGTGCTGCAACAACATCTGCAACTGCATGACCAAGTGGTACGAGAATATCGCCCGTATGTGCAACATCCCCCTCATCATGGTCGATATCCCCTACAACAACACCGTGGAAGTCAGCGATTCCGCTGTCAAGTACGTCCGCGCCCAGTTCGACAACGCCATCCATGAGCTCGAAAAGCTCACCGGCAAGAAGTTCGACGAGAAGAAGTTCGAGCTTGCCTGCAAGCACGCGAACCGCACCGCGCAGAACTGGCTGAAGGTCTGCGACTTCCTGCAGTACAAGCCCGCCCCGATGAGCGGCTTCGACCTGTTTAACCACATGGCCGACGTCGTCACTGCCCGCGGCAAGGAAGCTGCTGCCGACGCCTTCGAACTCCTGTCCAAGGACCTGCAGAAGAACATTGAGGAAGGCACCTCCACGCTGCCCTTCCCCGAGCAGTACCGCGTCATGTTCGAGGGCATCCCCTGCTGGCCGAAGCTCCCGAACCTCTTTAAGCCCCTCAAGGAGAATGGTATCAACGTCACCGCAGTTGTGTACGCGCCCGCGTTCGGCTTTGTTTACAACAACATGGACGAAATGGCCCGCGCTTACTACAAGGCTCCGAACTCCGTCTGCATCGAGCAGGGCGTTGCCTGGCGTGAAGGCATCTGCCGCGACAACAAGGTCGACGGCGTGCTCGTCCACTACAACCGCTCCTGCAAGCCCTGGTCCGGTTACATGGCTGAAATGCAGCGCCGCTTCACCGCTGACCTCGGCGTGCCCTGCGCCGGTTTCGACGGCGACCAGGCTGACCCGCGCAACTTCAACGAAGCGCAGTACGCGACCCGCGTGCAGGGTCTGGTCGAGGCTATGGAAGCCAACAAGAAAGACTAAGGAGGCGTGCAAAAATGAGTATCGAAGCTATCGTTAATGAATTTTCCGCTGTTGCCGCCAATCCCAAGGGCCAGCTCAAGGCCTATAAGGACGCAGGCAAAAAGTGCATCGGCGTGATGCCTTATTACGCCCCCGAAGAGCTGGTTTACGCCGCCGGTATGATGCCGTTCGGCATGTGGGGCAGCAACAACAAGACCGAGCAGCGCTCCAAGGAATACTGCGCGACCTTCTATTGCACCATCGCCCAGCTCGACCTCGAGATGCTGCTCGACGGCACGATGGATCTGCTGGACGGTGTCATTACCCCGACCATCTGCGACACGCTGCGCCCCATGAGCCAGAACATCCGCGTCGCCATGAGTGAAAAGCTGCCGTGCATCTTCCTCGCCCATCCTCAGAACCGCTTTGCCGACTGGGGCAAGCAGTTCTGCCTGGATCAGTACAACAACGTCAAGGCCGGTCTTGAAAAGATCGCCGGTCACGAGATCAAGAGCGAGGACATCGCTGCGGCCATCAAGGTCTACAACAAGTCCCGCGCTGCCCGCCGTGAGTTCGTCAAGCTCGCAAGCGACCACTGCGACGTTATCGACCCGATCATGCGCTCGGCCGTCTTAAAGGCTGCCTGGTTCATGGATAAGGCCGAGTACACCGAGAAGCTCGAGGCTCTCAACGCCGAGATCGCCGCGCTGCCCGAGGCCAAGTGGAACGGCGTGAAGGTCGTCACCTCCGGCATCATCTGCGACAACCCGACGCTGCTCAAGATCTTCAAGGACAACAACGTTGCCATCGCGGCGGACGATGTCGCCCATGAGTCCCGTGCCTTCCGCACCGACGCGAGCGAAGAGGGCGACCCGATGATGGCGCTCGTCGATCAGTTCACCAACATCGACTACGACGTCCTGCTCTACGATCCGCAGTCCAACCAGAACCGCCGCGGCGAGTTCGTGGCCAACATGGTCAAGGAGTCCGGCGCACAGGGCCTCGTGCTCTTCATGCAGCAGTTCTGCGATCCCGAGGAGATGGAGTTCCCGTACCTCAAGAAGGCGCTCGACGCCGCTGGGATCCCCTTCATCAAGCTCGGCATCGACCAGCAGATGCGCGACTTCGGCCAGGCGGCGACCGCCATTCAGGCGTTTGCCGACGTGCTCTCCGTGCAGTAAGGAAAGTCTCTTTTCCCTCCTGCCGTGCAAGGCAGGAGGGAAAAGCCGTTAAAAACGCGCAAAAAGTGCATACGCGCTTGCAATTCATGTAGTCGCTTTGTTATAATCCAATATTGAAAGGTAAAAGGAAGAAATGGAATACAGCAGCCTGTTCGTTACCCTGATGGGTATTGGCACGGTGTTCTTTGGCCTGATCTGCATCATTTTCCTCACCATGGCAATGGGTGCAATTCTCAAGGGCAAGGAAAAAACGCCTGCCGTTGCTGCCGCTGCTCCTGCTGCCGCCCCCGCGCCGGCTCCCAAGCCGCAGGGCATGCAGCCTGAGATCGTGGCCGCGATCACTGCCGCTCTCTCGGAAGAGGTCGGTATCTCGTCCCGCAGCATGAACATCGTGAACATCAAAAAAATCTAATTTAATTTTTAGGAGAGAACAAACATGATCAAGCAGTACAATGTCACCGTTAACGGTACCACCTACGAAGTCACCGTCGAGTCCGCCGCCGGCGGCAGCCGTATGGCTTCCGCTCCCGTCTCCCGCGCTGCCGCGGCTCCCGTTGCCCGCGCTGCCGCTCCCGCTCCCGCTGCTGCTCCTGCCGCCGCTCCCGCTGCTGCTCCCAAGGCTGCCGCTCCCGCAGGCGCCGGCACTGTCTCCAGCCCCATGCCCGGCACCATCCTCGATGTGAAGGTCGCCGCTGGCCAGGCCGTCAAGGAAGGAGATCTGCTGTTCATCCTCGAGGCCATGAAGATGGAGAACGAGATCTTCGCTCCCTGCGCTGGCACCATCTCCTCCGTCGCAGTTGCCAAGGGCGCTGCTGTCAACCCCGGCGACGTTCTGTGCGTCATCGGCTAAATAACAGCATTCCCCTGAATTAACTGTGAAAGGAAAAGAAACATAAATGGCTGCTATTATCAATTTCATGCAGCAGACCGGCTTCTATATGTTCGGTCAGGAGGGCAACTGGAAATGCCTCATTATGATCGCCGCTTCCTTTGTCCTGCTGTATCTGGCCATCGTGAAGGGCTTTGAGCCGCTGCTGCTCCTGCCCATCGCATTCGGTATGCTGTGCACCAACCTTCCCGGTGCGGACATGTTCCACGAGATCCTGTTCGCCGGAGGACACGTCCATTGGGACCTCTTCGGAGGAGCGCCCATCACGCAGGAATTCCTGACAGAGATGTCGGAAGCCGGCGTAGCCGATGCGGTGCTTGCCCCGTGGGCGGTCGGTAGCACCGTTAGCCTCGGCCTGCTCGACGTTCTGTACCTCGGCGTTAAGCTCGGCATCTACCCCTGCCTGATCTTCATGGGCGTCGGCACGATGACCGACTTCGGTCCCCTGATCGCGAACCCCAAGTCCCTGCTGCTCGGCGCTGCCGCTCAGCTCGGTATCTTCATGACCTATGTCGGTACCCAGTTCATGGGCTTCACTTACCAGCAGTCCGCCTCCATCGGTATCATCGGCGGCGCTGACGGCCCGACCGCGATCTTCGTCACCTCCCGTCTGGCTCCCGAGCTGCTCGGTCCTATCGCCGTTGCCGCTTATTCCTACATGGCCCTCGTCCCGGTCATTCAGCCCCCCATCATGAAGGCTCTGACCACCAAGGAAGAGCGCCGCATCGTGATGCGCCCGCTGCGTCAGGTCAGCAAACGCGAGAAGATCATCTTCCCCATCATGATCACCGTGTTCGTGGCGCTGCTCGTTCCTTCTGCCGCGCCTCTGATCGCGTGCCTGATGCTCGGCAACCTGTTCAAGGAGTCCGGCGTTGTGGACCGTCTGCAGAAGACCGCCGGTAACGAGCTGATGAACATCGTCACCATCTTCCTCGGCTTCACCGTCGGTGCTACCGCCACCGCCACCACCTTCCTTTCCGTTCAGACCCTTGAGATCATGGCAATGGGTATCGTCGCGTTCGGTTTCGGTACCGCGGGCGGCGTGCTGCTGGCCAAGCTCATGAACCTGTTCCTGAAGGAAAAGATCAACCCGCTGATCGGTTCCGCCGGCGTTTCCGCCGTTCCTATGGCCGCCCGTGTTTCTCAGGTCGTCGGCCAGAAGGAGAACCCCTCCAACTTCCTGCTCATGCACGCCATGGGCCCGAACGTTGCAGGTGTTATCGGTTCCGCTATCGCCGCAGGCGTCCTGATGTCCCTGTTCGGCTAATTCTCAGCAATTTGAAAAAGAGCACCCGTAAGGGTGCTCTTTTTTGTATCCCGAAAACCACTCGCTGGGCGAGTGGTTCAAAAGAGGCTGCTGCCGATGAGGAAAAA
>OGFN01000739.1_pt1 | contig 14840 bp, 21 predicted proteins | sample 1570921 | NCBI WGS metagenome assembly OGFN01 (sample SAMEA2581940, study PRJEB24529) | metagenome | biome: Human gut stool | place: China | collected 2011
AATGTTATTGACAAATAATACAATTTGTAGTATATTATAAGTGTCGAAAGGAGATGAAAACAAATGAAAAAAGCAATAATAAGTATAATATCAATATTAGCATTTTTATATTTAATAGGCGAACAAGAAGAAATAACAATAGGAATAATAGCATTAAAATTTTTATCTTTAGGTTGGTTATGGCTTATTGCAAAAGCAAATAATTATTTTTATCAAGGAGAATAGAAATGAAAAGAATAAAACTATTATTAGAATTTATCAAATTAAAATATCAAGGATATAACAAAGAAGAAAGGTACTTTAAATATGCTATTAAAGGGCTTATAAATTTTGAGCAGTATGAGAAAATTATTGATAATAAAGTAATGAAAGGGGGCGAATAAATATGGGATATTATAAATTAGATGAAAAGCTATTAGACAAACCATTTGAATTTAAAGTAGGTAGTAGAGGATATGGACAAATGTATTATGAAATAAATAAAATGTTATTAAAATTACAATTTAATGTAACAAGTATTGGATTTTATTATTGGATAACAGCAATACAACAATATCGAAAAAATTATTATAAATATGATAATACAATAGAAAAAGTTTATAATGATGTAGCAAAAATACATAATACTACAAGAACAAGAGTAGAAAGAGCAATGCGAACAGCGAAAGCAACAGCAACAGAACAAATACAAAAACAATTTAATTATTACAATAAATTAACAAATAAAACAATACTAGAATTATTAACGCGTAATGCTTTATTTATAGAAAAAGTTGATAATCATATACCGCGTATAGATTAGAAAGGAGTAAAAAAGATGTTAGATATTTTAAAAAGTGATTTACCTTTAGAATATCAAAATTTTTGGTATGATATGGGAGTAAAAGTACAAAAATATATTAACGGAGTTGTACAAGTATTATTTGATATTACTAATACACAAATAATAATTAAAATATTTATAGAAAAATTTAATTATGGTATGTATTTTACTTTTCCATATAGATTAACAGATAAAGAAATTTTACAACATATTTTAAATGGAATACAATTAAAAGTATATGAAGAAGTATTTAAAGAATGAAAGGAGAATAACAATGGAATTAGAAATAGAAGATAAATTACAAGAAAAATATAATCATTTAGAAATAAATGTAAATTATTTAGACTTGCGAAAATATCAAATAAATGTTAAAATAAGAATAGAAAATCAAGAATACAAAAAAGAAATAATACATATATGGGACGCACACTATACAAGAGATGTAAACATAGGTACAATATTTAATCAAATTGATAATTTTATTCTTGGTTTATATAGAAAGGAGAATAATAAATACTATGACTAAAAGTGAATTTATACCAACAATAGCACCATTAGTAGTAGCAGAAAATAACAAGAGGGGAAATCCTTTATTTTCAAGTGTAGTAATAGCACAAGCAATATGCGAAAGCGGTTGGGGACAAAGTAAAATAATGATGAAAGCAAATGCAATTTTTGGAATAAAAGCAACTTCAAGCTGGAAAGGAAAAGTATATAATGCAAATACGCAAGAGTGTTATGATGGAAGTACATACACAAATATTACAGCTTGTTTCAGAGCTTATAATAGTGTAGCGGAAAGTATATCAGACTATTTTGATTTAATAACAAAGTCAGAAAGATACAGAAAAGCTTGTGTTGCAACTAGTCCGCTTGAATGTATAACAGCAATAAAAAATGGCGGTTATGCAACAAGTCCAACTTATATTAATACTATCATGTCAATAATCAATAGTAATAATTTAATACAATATGACAATATGGAAGATGTGGAAAACTCTGTTGATAACTCAAAAAGTATAGAAGAATTAGCAAAAGAAGTAATCGCGGGAAAATATGGAAACGGCGAAGAAAGAAAGAAAAAACTGGGTAATTTATATAATAAGGTACAAGCAAAAATAAATTCTATATACGGACAAAATGTTTCACTTGAAACAATATACATAGTAAAAAGCGGGGATACATTATCAGCAATAGCAAAGAAATATAATACAACATATCAAAAAATAGCAAAAGACAATAATATTTCAAATCCTAATTTAATATATCCAAATCAAAAGTTGGTGATTAAGTAATGGGATTAGAACAAAGAACGCGGACAGTATGGCACATATTGGGGAAATACATACGATAGTTCGCAAGCTTTAACAATGGAACAAATGCAAGTAAATGCACGTTATATATGGGCATATTTGCAGATGCAAGGTTGGACGCTTAATGCGGTTGCTGGTATATTAGGTAATATGCAGAGTGAAAGTACTATAAATCCTCGGACGTTGGGAAAGTAATGTTGTGGGGGGCGACCCTACGGAACACGGTTATCGGATTAGTACAATGGACGCCATATACAAAATATACAGACTGGATAGTAAATCAAGGATTTAATGACCCGTCAGAAATGGACGCAAATATATATCGTATATTATATGAAGTAGAAAATAATATACAATGGATAGCGACGAGTACATATAATTATAGTTTTAGAGAATATACACAAAGTACAGATACACCATATAATTTAGCATTAGCTTTTTTAGCAAATTACGAAAGACCAGCAGACCCAAACCAACCAGCAAGAGGAACGCAAGCAGAGTATTGGTATGAATTTTTAGGCGGATTACCACCAATTCCAACATTTACAAAAAAAAGAAAAAAATTTCCTTGGGCTGTTTTAACAAGAATAATAAATCAAAGACGAACATTTTTAAAAATGTTCGTTTTTTTTTTTTTTTTATTATTGACAAAATTAAAATTTGTGCATATAATTTATATAGAAACTAACGGAAAGGAGAAAAAAAGAAAATGGATATTGCAACTCTTTTAGGAAGTTATGCGTTTCCAGTCGTAGCTTGTCTTGGTATGGCTTGGTATGTAAAGTATATAACAGATAAGAACTCACAAGAAACAGCAAAACTAAATGAACAACATACAACAATAATGTTAGCATACAAAGATGAAATTAAAGACGCGATAAACAATAATACATTAGTAATGCAACGATTATGTGATACAATGGAAGTAAAAAACACAAGAGCGACAAAGAAAAGTAAAAAAGGAGAGGAGGAGAAAGAAAATGAAGCTTAGTAAAGATGAATTAAAACAAAAAGTTAATGAGCTTGTAATTGATAACGATATTGCTATACAATTATTAGAAGATATTGAAGATAGTATGGAATCTGGCGAAGTAGATACAGCTAAAATAGACGAATTACAAGCAAAATTAGACGATTTACAAGAAAAATACAAACAAAGATTTTTAAAAGGCGATGACAAAAAAGACGCCGAAGATAAAAAAGAAGTCGACGAAGAATTAGAAGAAAAAGAAGTAATCGACATAAAAGAAATATAATTAAGAAAGGTAGGAAATAAAAATGGCTTTAAATAAAGTTTTAAAAGTAAAGAATGATAGCGAGCTTTTATCATTTATTATAAATACAACACCAGAGCTAGCAAGTAATATTGATTTACCTGTACAAGGCGAGAGCATAGCTCCAATAGGTAAATTAATAATGTCAAATGAAAGATATAAAAATGCTTTCATAAATACAATAAATTTAATAGGATTAACTGTAATTGATAGAAATTATTGGGAAAATCCTTGGGAAGTTTTTGCAAACAGAGGTTATTTACCTTACGGTCAAACAGTAAGAGAATTAATAGTAGATATAGCAAATGTATATGATTATAACGAATATGCAAACGACGTAGACCATTTCTTAGAAAACGTTGTACCAAATATTTATAATTATTTACACGAAATCAATTATCAAAAATTCTATAAAACTACTACATCAGATGAACAAATGGCAATGGCTTTCAATACAGAGGGCGGACTATTTGATTTAATCGAGAAAATTGTTGGTTCATTATACGAGGGATATAAATACGATAAATACATAGCAGATAAATATATGTTATGTAGAAGAATTATAGACGGAACTATAACAAGTGTTAAAATTGAAAATTACGCAAACTTAACACCAAGACAAAGAGTAGCAAAATTAAAATCTATTTCAAATTTAATGACTTTCAGAAGTCCAAACTATAATCCAGCTGGCGTAAGAGTATCTACTCCATTTGATAATCAAATAGCAATTATTAATACAGATTTTGAAGCGGATATGAGTACAGATGTATTAGCAACATCTTTCTTCAGAAATGAAGCAGAAATGAAATCAAGAAGTGCATTAATTGATGGCTTCGGAAATCACGATACAGCAAGATTACAAGAATTACTAGGCGACGCATACGTACCATTCACAGAAACAGAATTAGAAGCGTTAGCAAATATACCAGCTGTAATAATTGATGATGAATTTTTCCAAGATTATTCATACGCAATGGATAATAACGCAGATACAAAAATGACAGATTTTTATAACCCAGAAAGCTTAAAAAGAAATCATTGGCTACATACTTGGAAAGTACTTTCTACATCTCCATTTAAAGGAGCAGTTGTATTTACAACAGATACACCAGCAGTAACAAGCGTAACAGTTAACCCTAGCGAAGTTTCAGCAAGTGCTGGATTAGATGTACAATTACAAGCAGTTGTTGCAACTACTGGATTTGCTAATAAGGCTGTAACTTGGAGCATTACACAAGACCCAGAAACAGACCCAGCAAAGAAAGCTACTGTTGATTTAACAGGAAAAGTACATATTCCAGCAGGACACGTAGCAAGTACACCAGATACAGAAAACACACTAGTAATAGTAACAGCTACAAGCGTATATGATAATACAAAAACTGGAACGGGAAAGATAACAGTACTTTAAAACTAAAACGGCTGGATAAAAATAATCTAGCCGTTATTATTTTATAAGAAGGGAGAAAGAAAAATGAAACGTAAACTAATAAATTCGCAATTGTCTAATTTTAAAACTTACGAAATGTATAAAAGACAATTACTTACACTTGCCGAAAATGTGTTTGAATTTACAAATATGCCAAAATTTATTGATACCGCATATTTAAATAAAACACTTTTAAGGCAAGGAAGTATAGCATTTTTTGTTGATGAAGTTTTAGGATTATTAGCATTACCATATCAAAATATAGGTAAACTAGATGTATACGGCAGACCTACAAGCATACAAGTAATATCACGAAATGGATATAGTAAATTCATTAGAAGTCAAGATGATTTTGTTATTATGTACGACAATAATGGTCGTTATCCATTATGGCTTGATATTTTGCAATATGCAGAGAGGATTTCATTAGATACTAGAGTAACCGATATCAATATTCGGTCAACAAAGGACACCGCGATTTTGGAAAACAAAATCAGAAAAAGTAAAATCAATAGAAGATTTAGTAAATAATGTAGACGCTATGGAAAATACAGTAATTTCATACGACGATTTAGACTTAGACGACACAACATTAGTACTAGCGCCAGCACCTTTCGTAGCAGATAAAATAGACCAACACAAAGAGAAAGACTGGAACGAATTTTTACGACTTATTGGAATTGCTAATATGAATTTTCAAAAGAAAGAGCGTAATATACGTGACGAAGTATTAGCAAGTCAAGGGGGAACAGTTGCAAGCAGATATAGTCGTTTTGAGCCAAGACAAAAAGCAATAGAAGAAATAAACGAAAAATTTGCAAATAAAATTTTAATAAATGGAAAGAAAGCAATAGAAAAAGAAATAGAAGTAAAATATTATGACGGCGTACCAACTACCGAAAAAGAAGTAGAAGAATACGACGTAGAAAGCGAGGGCGAAGATGATACCATATTATAACGGATTATTTATGTTTTATCCTTTTTTACCGCCAAATTGTAATTTACCGCCTACAATATATACAATATTAGAAAGTATAGTAAATCCCGATGTTGATTTAAACGATTCAGCACCCGAAGTAAAAATAAAAGATTTAGCAAAAGTCGGACGTACTACAATATTTAATTTTGATTATCCTTTAACTTCTAATATTACAAAAGAAAAATTTGAAACAATGATATTAAATCATTTTCTACAAAGGCGTATAGGTTTTGAAACTGTAACAGCTTTTCGTATTCAACTAGATGTAAAATTAAATGAAATTATGCCATTATACAATAAGATGTTTGACGCATTAGAAAATTGGGAAATATTTAAAGACGGCGAAGTAACTACAAGAACTGGAACAGATAATAGAACATCAGAAAGTACAAATAATACAAGTAATGAATTACGTAATCACAGTACAACATCTACAAATGATATATCAGATAGAAGAAATAGTGAGTTACCACAAAATCAATTAGAAGATTTACGAAATGGTAGTTATGTTACAAATTATAATTATGATACAAATACAAATAATGGCGAGGATAATTCTACAAGTCAAGGAACATCACAAGCACAAAATAACGGAACAGACATAAACGAATATAACGAAACTATAACACGTTCGCCAGCCGATAAAATAGCAATTTTAAAAGAAATGCAAGAAAATATAAAATCAATATATACAATGATATTTAAAGATTTAGAATGTCTTTTTTATCAATTAGTATAAAGAAAAGGAGAATAAAATGAATAATTTTGAATATAAAAATTTAACACCATTTAAATGGTTTGTATTAGAAAATTTTCCGTTTATTGAAGCAGATTTTGACGCTTTAACAAATTGGCAATTGTTCTGTAAATTAGGTCAAGAAATGAATAAAATAATAAATTCTGTAAATACTAGCGGAGAGCAAGTACAAACTTTGACAGACGCTTTTAATAAGTTACAGGATTATGTAAATAATTATTTTAAAAATTTAGATGTACAAGAAGAAATCAATAATAAATTAGATGAAATGGCAAATAGCGGAGAATTAACTGAAATAATAGCACAATATTTACAATTAGCTGGATTATTATGTTTTAATACATTAAATGAACTAAAAAATGCAACAAATATTGTTGCAGGTAGTTTTACAAAAACATTTGGAAAAAATAGCTATAATGACGGATTAGGAGAATTTTATAAAATTAGAAATATAACAAATGATGATATTGTAGATGAAATAAATATAATTAAAATAAATAATTCTGATACATTAATAGCAGAATTAATTAAAAATGCAACAATAGATAAAATAAATGCAACAATAGATAAAATATTGAATGAATTAACAAAAAAAACTAATATAGACGAATTAAATCAAGAACGTTTGCAATCTAAATATAATACATATGGTATGAATGAAAAAGGTGTTGGGTTATCTGCTATGGTAAATTCTGATATAAATAAACCTGGTATAATGGGATTTGGTAATCCAGCAGAAGTTTCAAGCTATACTCAAAGAGATTGTGCAGGCTTATACATTCGTGCATTGCCTTCAATTCCAATTTTAAATTATAATAAAAACGACGCAATATATACAAGTAATTCAGTAATAGCAGATAGTTTAACCGATGAAGAGATAGAAAATTTAAAAAATACAGATTTAACCGACACTGTTATTGATACATATAATATAAATCAAGGCAGTATAGTTCGTTGCTCTGGGCTTATTGACAGATTTGAAGCAGAAACAAAAACATTTTATATAAAAGAAAGCTTTTATGGTGTGCCTAGTCAATCGCAAATGGTTACTCCACCAGATAACACAAATTTTTATATTGGATTATGTACAAAAGTTTGGGGTGCAAATATTGTGTCTAAACTACCAAGTGATAGTCTAGCAAATTCTGCCACAGGAGCTGAAATTGAATTGGTAAATTTAAAAGAAACTTCAATTGATAATACTATTCTAGATTTAGTCGGAATACCTGTTGAGGGTAAAACGGTTCAATACGGTTTAAAAATTAGAGGACAAGCTTCAAATAGACCCGTATCAAGAGGAATAGACCTAAAAAATATTTCTTATATTATATTAAATAGTCAAATAGAAGATAGTGGAGAACATTATATAATATTTAATCAAAATCTAGAAGGAAAAACAACATTCTATATTTATGGCGATGGTCGAATGACAAGATTAGCGTATCAACGTGATTTAATAACATCTAAAACACAACTACCAAATAGATTAATTGGTTATCATATATACTCAATTCCTAATTATGATGGTTCGTCAGTAACATTTTTAAATCCAACTGATGATAGAATATTCGCAGGAACTACATATATAATACAAAACGGTTCAGCTAAAGACTTAGTATTATCTTATAGTAGTGGTAGTGATACAAAAACATTTACTATTCCTAGAGCTAAAACAAAAATGATTATAAGTGACGGAGCAAGTTGGAATATAATCGAATAAAATAGAGGTCTTTTAGACCTCTATTTTATATTATTGAATTATCTAAATTATAATTACCTATATTTTGGTGATTATGCCATATAGTTACACCTTTACGGCACGCATTATTTATTGTATCCATATATTTTGCTGGTACTTCGCCGTATCCTATTTCTTCACTTAATCCAATTTCTACATAATTCCAATAAGTACGTCCGGTAATGTTAGGCATTGCAAGAGATTTTATAGCGTAACCAAATCTAGTAAAATAATCATCTATAATTTTTAAATACTCTGTTTTTACTCTCATTTGTCTAAAACTAAACATATTTCTATTACAAGCCCATATTACATCGCCGTTAGCTTGACCGCCACTAATATTAGGAAGTAATGACGCTTGATAAAATTGACCTATTTGACTACCTATATTTCCAGCTACACTCATTACAGCTCCAGCAAGTGCCGGTGCAGCAGCCCCGCCAGTTGCAATAGTAGTAGCGACAGCTCCAGCTGTTAAGCCTAAACTAACAGCCATATTAACGCTGTTTTGTGTTAACCAATTTGTAAATGCGTCGGAACTCCAAGCACACGTTGGGTATTTTCCTAATGCTAATGCTTCGTCATCATTTGTCGCCATACCTTTATAATTCTTAGGTACAATTCTACCACTTCCACCAATAGCAATGCTAAATTGATTTTCAAAAATACATTTTTCAGTACTAAAATCTTCATATTTATATATATTGTTGCTTCCTTGATTATTGCTAAGAAATATATAATTGTATGGATATACAAAACATTTATTATTTTTTGGAGTGTAATCAGAAAAAGAAGTTATTTTGTCTATTTCTGTATTAAATTTTTCAGGTGTTAAATCATAACCCATTGTATTAAAACTAAAATTTTGTCCGCCTACACTTGCTGTATGTTGTGTTAGTTTACTTTGTTCTATTGCTACATCGGGTAAAATAAATATATTTTGTACATCTTCTATATGTCCGTCGTAATTTGTACGCAATAATAATAATACTAAATCTTTAAAACTAGATAAACCCGTAATATGAAAGAAAAATAGTTGAGTTCCAAATACTGTATTATCATATACAGTAATACCCGCGTTTTGTGTACCTTTATTACTTTCTAATACTTCTGTTCCGTCGCTTCCGTCTTTTATTTTCCAGTTACTAGCAACAGCTATCCAATAACCATAATCATTGCCATACGCTATATCTTCTGTTATACTTTCTTGTACTACCTCGCCTACGTCTAAATTTTCAGGTATTGTGTGTAATCCTATTGTATCGTCGTTTACGTGTTGTCTATTTATAAAACAAGTCTTTTTTTGCCATTTGTCAAACCAAGTTGACCAAGCGTCGACAGTAAAAGTAATTTCCGTATTTTTATCGCCTTTATATATTACATCATCTATCCAAGCAAAAAACCATTTATTACTATAATCGGGATTTTGAAAAGCTATATAATTTGCTTGTAAACATTGTGCGTATGTAAATCCAGCCATTATACTTCCCGTTGGGCGTAAAAATGAGTAATTATCAGCTTGAGCAACTAAATTATTTTGACATAGTTCTAACATTTGTGTTTCACTATACGAAAGTACATTTGTATATTGTCTGTCAATATGTATGTTTTTTACTAATAAAATTTTACTATTCATTTTTTTATCTCCTTATTTGAAAATCTATAACTTGTTTAAAATCTGTTCCACACATATCACTTGAATAAAATATTTTGTTTTCTTTGAACGTCATAAACAAATTACGAAGTTTATCATTTTTAATTGATATATTATATATATCTCTTTGCCAGTATCTCGATACTTTTATTATATCAGAAAATACAATTATTTTATTTGAAAATTCTTTATAGTATGGACGTATAAACCATATTGGGCTATTTTTCGTTTTTTTATCTACTAAATATTCACATAAAAATTTGAAACTTTGATATTGAAATCCAAAACGATATAATACATTATATTCTTTATAACTTTTTGGTAAATGCGGTTGCGGGCGTGTTTCCCAAGCTCCCGTATTTATCATTTTTGCGTTTGTGCCTATTGTTCCCGATGTTTGACCAGTTGACATACAATATTCTATTGCTATTTTTACTGGTGGATTTCCCTCGACTACGTCTGCTATTTCTTTTACTGCGATTGTTCCTTGTTTTTGACTACTTATTATTTGATGTAGTCCCCAGTCGTTTATATAAGGACAAACCCTTGATATTGTATTTCCTACAAGCCATAATCTAACAACAAGCCTTTTTCTATCTACTGTTGCATAAAAATTCATTAGTTTATTACTTTCATTAGGTAGATATGTACTACGGCTCATAAATTCTTCAAATATAATATCTTCTACATCTAAATAACTTGCACCAGCGTAATTCTGTTCAGTTGATAAAGCTACTACATATCCTATTTTTTCAAATCTTTTTGTTTTACCCGTTTCATTATCATATACAGATAAATATAAATTTTTTCTATATAATGTAATGCAATTATATTTTCCGTTTGTTAATTTTGCTACATCTACATCTTGAAAATATTGTTCTATTTTCTCCGATGTTATTTCCTCGCGTAATCTACGCATTAAAATAAATCTTTTTCCAGTTTTTAAATATTTTTCTACGGCTTTTTTATGCTTTACTTGATAACTTTTTCCATTAGAACGCTCGCCGTATATTAAATTTATTCTTGCACCGTATCGCGTCTATTTTATCTATATTATAATGGATAACTTTTTTATTAGCCATTTTCGTTCTCCTCATTATCGTTTTTTATATATAGTTTTGCTATTTCACTTTCTATTTCTTCTCTTACTATTTTTGCGTTTTTCTTTGTCGTTCTGTTTGTCAATAAATTAGTTCTATTTATTTTTTTCTTTTCACAAATACCGCGATATAGTTATTTTTGAAAATTTTTTTATAAAATCTAAATCTTCCATTTTCTCACTCCTTATATTTTGCTCTTTTACTTGAATTATCAGAAATTAAATCCGCATAGTCTAACGCTTTACCTAATATATATGTTGTTGGAACTATACAACAACCGCGATTTATCAGTTACAGTATATTCATTTCCTTGATAATCAATTATACTACAATTTTCTTGATTTTCGCAATAAATTAATAAATTTTTATTTGTATATTTGAAATCAAATTTAAAATTGTCTTTAAATTCTGTTATATCTTTTAATCCTAATGCTCCGCTTTTAGGTACTCCAGCTACTGTAATTTCTAATACTTTTGCTTTATTACCTTTTATTTCTTGTACGTTAGTATCGTCTTTTATTTTTTCTTTGTCTATCCATTTTGTATAACAATATTTTTTTGCTCCTTGTGTAATAAATTCGTCATACTTTCCATCATTATCAAAAACGCCTAATATATGTCTTTCGCCTTTACTATCTTTCGGACTAAATTTATCGTACGGAATTTCTAATATTTTACTGACGTGCTTGATTTTATTTATAACAAATTTATTATAATTTTCTATAACTTCTTTGTTGTATCCCTCTTTTAATTTCATACTGTCAGTATCACAATATACAACATATTCGTCTAATTGTATTACATTTTTTAATAAATTAGAACGTGCAAAAGCTGTAACCCAAACACCATACGCAAAACTTAAAAATGCTTTTTTCTTTTCTTCGTTTAATTTTTCTATTATTTCTGAATTTTCTAGTTCTCTTTCACTCCAATCTAATTCATTATCATATATTACTTCATCACGTATCATATTTGTAACACTCATTCCGTACAAAGCATTGAATTTATTTTTTTCTTTTGCGTATTCTACTTCCATACCTTCTACGTTTTTATATTTTGTTTTATTTACATACTTTTCTAAAACAAATTCTATAAATTGTTTAGGTAAATAATCATATTGGCTGTAATAACTTTCTTTTATTTCGTAACTATCAAAATTATATGTATCTAATATAAAATAAAAATCTACATCAGTTAAAGTAATTATTATACTTTCTGCCTCTATGATTCTTCCATTATCATATACCCCTTTTATTATTTTACTACATTTACTCTGCGAAATAAAATTATTATAGTATTTACATTTTATATTTTTAAATTCTACTACTAATAAATAAGCAAATCTTGATAACATTTGATTTTTATTTTTTATATTACATTTTTGAAATTCAGTAGACGGAAATTGATGTGTAACTAATATATATGGATAACTTGATGTAAAATCCCAGCTTTCTATATTATGTTGTATTTCGTCTGTATATATCCAATTAGCGTGTGTATATCCTCCAGCAAAAGCCTCTTGTAATAAATTATAAATGTGCGGATTTATATTGATAGATTTTTTAACTTTTCTTTTATAATCCCAGTCATCAGATACAAGCTCTTTTAACTCTCGTCTAACGTGCCCCGTACTTGTTATTGGTATTTTATCTACTCTTGCGTATGTTTCTAATTCTCTTTTTATATAATGATATACAACTAAACAGTCATACTCGCAATATCCTAATTCCTTTTCTGTTAATTTTGTTGCTGGTGTTCTTAACAATGAATAGTCTAAATCTCCTACTTTCTTTTCGACTGGTAACATAAATATTTTAGGTAATAATTTTAAAGCACAATTTGACATCATATAACTACATCGTATTTCTATATTAAAATCTTCCATTTCGCACTTCATAACCTTATGTTTTTTTCGTGCTAATACATTTTTAAATTTAAAAATACTTTTTATATATTGAAATTCAAAGGAAAGATTATGTATAAAAACTATTTTTTTATTGCTATTATAATAATCTAATCGTATTAAAAAGCTTTTTAAATCTTCCCAAGTTCTACCGTAATAAACTTCATCATTAATTGAAAACATCCATATATACATACAACTTCTAAATTCAGCGTCTTTTTGTTCTTCCTCTGTTAAATCTAAATATTTTATAGCTGGTAATACTTTTCCATTTAAAATTAAATAGCTTGATGATTCTATATCAAAAGAATATATTGTATTGTCTACTTTTTTTCTCTCGCCTACTATATCTCCAAAATGATATTTAAATTCTTTAAAATATTTCATATTTTATAACTCTTTTCTTTTATCATCTATCGAATTCATTAAATAATTATATTCTTGCTCGTTTATTTTTCTTTCAGATAATAAATTACTTACTATACTTTCGAGTTCTTCTAAATCATATTCACTTGTAGCACTTGCTATAAGTTCTAATACATTACTATATAACATTTCTAGTTCGTCTGTATCTTCATTTCCTCGGTATATGTATTTAGCATATATTTTTCTTAATACATTTTCCATTGATGTTCCTCTGTTCCATTGCTTTATACTTTCCATTTGACTAGCAAATGTAGAATAATCGTTTTGTTTTTCTCTTGCTTCTTCTATTATTGCTAAAACATCAGAACCGAGGTATAAAATTCGTTACGCTATTTACTTCTTTATCTTCAAAAAAGCTAGTTAAAGCTTCCGCTTCTTCATATGATATATCCGAAACATCAGTACTAAATCTAATTTGTAATGTTTTAATAGCTTTTTGTTTCGCTTTTTTTATCCCTCGTTTTGTTGATATACTAGTACTATTTAAAAATTCTTTAGTAGCTTTTATTGTTGCTTGCATTTGTGTAACTGTCATAGATTTATTAACTTTAACACGCCCAGAAATAGTCCAAGCTTGCAACGGTTCTATTGCAAGCTTTTCCTTTAAATATTTTGTACCCCAAGTATCTTTACCAAACTCGCGTTCTAATCTTACTATACGTTGATTAGCTGTTTTACTTAATTTTTTTAATTCATTGAATAACTCTTGTTCTTCACGAGTTAACTCTTTTTTTACTCTAGGCATATATATTCTCCTTTACTACAAATTAAAATGGTAAATCGTTTATAGTTTCTTCTTTCTGTTCTGTTTTTTCTTCTTTTTTGTTGTTTCCTAATACTGGGACGGCTTTGTATGTTTTTCCTTTTTTTGTTTTTACTTCGACTAATCTTACGCTTTCTACTTCTCCGAAATAATCTACTACGCTTTCTGTAAAGATTTCGCTACCGCTTGAAACTAATCCGTATTCTTCTGTATCAAAATAATTGATGTTAAATTCTTTTTCATCTGTTGCAATATGACATTTTGCATATCCAGTTATTTTAACTTCTACGCCTAATAGTTCAGATATTTTGATAGCTGTTAAATCTCCTTTCTTTGCCATTTTCTCAAATAATGCGTTGTCGCAACTACCTTTCTTTTCTAATACTGTTACTTCGTACTTTCTTGTTTCCATTTTATTTCCTCTTTCTTGCTATAGGTTGCAAACCATAATTTTTCTAGCTTTCATAAGATATAGCTATAACTTTCAATACTTATGTATTGGCGTTCTCACTTGGACGGCTCATCGCTTAAACCAAAATACTATATACGTATTAGTATGTTTCCCAACCTCTTACAACCATTCGAAAGGTTAGTACCGTTTTACTTTTTATGATAGGTTACTTCCTATCTCCTTTCGACACTTATAATATACTACAAATTGTATTATTTGTCAATAACATT
>OGFN01000745.1_pt1 | contig 14759 bp, 15 predicted proteins | sample 1570921 | NCBI WGS metagenome assembly OGFN01 (sample SAMEA2581940, study PRJEB24529) | metagenome | biome: Human gut stool | place: China | collected 2011
ATTCCATATCAGATTATGTGATCGCTGACAGCAAAGGAGAGCCACTGGCTGCTTCGCAGTTTCAAAGAGTGTGGCAGTATGTCGTTGTCCGCTCCACTAAGCCCCGGAACTATTATAAGTATGTGAATGGGCAGAGCATCAAATACACGGTTACCCCAACGCTGGGCATGACCCAGAAAAATCAACCCAAAATCAGATATACGCTGGACTTTGATGTAACCCCGCATCAGCTGCGGCACACTTACATTACCAATCTTCTCTATGCTGGTGTTGATCCAAAGACCGTCCAATACCTTGCCGGACACGAAAACAGCAAAACAACTATGGACATCTATGCAAAAGTGAAGTACAATAAACCAGAGGAGCTGTTTGGGGTAGTAAATGGTGCGTTTCATCAGGCTATTGCTGAATGAAAAAATGCCGTTTTTTATGGTCCGCACACCGGATAACTGAGAGGCAGAAAGCCGGAAAATCCCGGAGTATCAAGGGAAAACAGCTCAAAAACTCGCGCAGTACGGCTTGAAGGCAGCTCGCCGCGCGCCGCAGTTCTCCAAGCGCTGAGTTTTCTTTCGATTTTTGCATCCGATTCCCGGACGGCTCCTGCCGTCCGGGTTTTGCTGTTTTTCGGCACGGTTCGGGCACTTGCGGCATAGAATGACGCGGGAACAGACGTTCCCGGATCTTTTATGGAGGGATATAAAATGGCTTCTTTCTGCAACGGCTGCTCCGGCGGCCTCGTATTCCCAGACTTTGTCCAGCAGCGGTGCTGCAATCCCTGCTGCAAGCAGACGAACGGCTCTGTCGGCGGCACGTCGACCACGAATCCCACCTGCACCTGTACCTGCACCTGCACGCAGCAGAGCGGTACGGTCGCCGGTACGTCGACGGGCTGCGGGTGCTGCCGCCGGTGCGGCTGCGGCTCGTGCGGCAGTGTAGGCGGTACTTCCACTTCGACATCCAATTCTGGCTGCGGATGCAGCCGCTGCTCCGGCTGAGCAGATATGCGGCGGGCCGCTCCACCATCCGGTGGGGCGGCCCACTGTTTTCCGCTCTTTACAAATAGAACAAATCTGTTATAATAGTTCCTGGATAATATCGTCACATTGCACAACACGTGCAGAACAGGAGGCATTTTCATGCAGCTTGCAGTTCCGTTTGACCATGGCGAAATTTACGGGCATTTTGGCCGTACCGCGCAGTTCAAGCTTTACGATCTGACCGACGGGCGGATCGTCTCGACGGCTATTGTGGACACGATGGGAAACAGCCACGGCGCGCTGACGGGATTTCTGAAGGCGTATGCCGTCGATGCACTCATCTGCGGCGGCATTGGCGCAGGTGCGCGCCTTGCACTGGAGGAGGCCGGAATCCGACTCTATCCAGGTGCGGCGGGCAGTGCGGACGAGGCAGTCCATGCCTTTTTGGCAGGGACACTTCAATATCAACCCGATCTTGTCTGCAGCCACCACAAGGACACGCCGCCGCGTGTCTGCGGCAGCCACACCTGCTCGGCTGCCTGCTATCACGAACAACAGGAGGAACCCTGCCATGAACCGAACTGACGCTCTGTATCAGAGTTTTCTGGAAATTTTGCGCGAGGAGCTTGTGCCCGCGATGGGCTGCACGGAGCCGATCGCCATCGCCTATGCCGCGGCGCAGGCCCGCGCCGTGCTCGGCAAGCGGCCGGAGCGCGTGCGCATTGAGGTCAGCGGCAACATTATCAAGAATGTCAAGAGCGTGATCGTGCCGCATACCGGCTCGATGCACGGCATCGCGGCTGCTGCCGCCGCCGGTATCATTGCGGGCCGGGAAGACAGGGAGCTTGAGGTTCTGAGCGAGGTCACGCAGGCACAGATCGAGGAAATGCGCGCCTATCTTAAAGAAGCTGCCTTTGAGATTCGCCCCATTGACTCACCGTTCATTTTCGACATCCGCATTACGGTCTGCGTGGACGGCGATCAGGCCACGGCCCGCATTGTCGGCAGCCACACCAATCTTGTCCAGCTGCTGCACGGCACAACGCGCATCATCGACCGCCCGTGCAGCGAAACAGTGTCCGAGCGGCGCACGGACCGGAGCATCCTGACTGTGGAGCGTATCGTCGATTTCGCTGATTCCCTCTGTCCGGAGGATGTGCAGGAGCTGTTTGAACGTCAGATCTCATATAACATGGCCATCGCGGAGGCAGGACTCAGCGGCTCCTATGGCGCGAACGTCGGCAGAACGCTGCGTGAGGCCTATGGCGAGACGGTAAACAACCGTGCCCGCTATATGGCCGCTGCGGCCAGCGACGCACGGATGTCCGGCTGCGAGCTGCCGGTCATCATCAATTCCGGTTCCGGCAATCAGGGCATCACTGCCTCCGTGCCGGTCGTCGTCTACGCGCAGGAGCTTGGCGTGAGCCGCGAGACGCTCTACCGGGCGCTGGCTGTGTCCAATCTGAGCACGATCCATATCAAGGCGCATATCGGGACGCTGTCCGCCTACTGCGGAGCCGTCTCGGCAGGCTGCGGCGCGGGAGCGGGCATTACATATCTTTATGGCGGCGGATATGAGCATATCAAGCACACGCTCGTCAACGCCATGGCGATCACGTCCGGCATCATCTGCGACGGGGCCAAGCCCTCCTGTGCGGCCAAGATCGCGACCAGCGTGGATGCGGGGCTGCTCGGCTATCATATGTACCGCTGCGGCAACCAGTTCTACGCCGGGGACGGCATCGTCAAATCCGGCATCGAGCACACGATTGAAACCGTCGGCACGCTGGCCCACACCGGCATGGCCGACACCGACCGCCAGATCGTCCGCCTGATGATGGAGGACTGAGACGGTTGGAATGCGTACGCGCCAGCACATTACCGGGAAATTGAGCTTTAAAACCCACAAGCCAGTAGGGGCGGACGACTCTGTCCGCCCGGCAGTGAGGCGCCAAATCATTGAAAATTTTCGGCGACTGCGTGTGCACTCGCCCCTACAATCAAGCAAGTATGTGCATACGGATTCGCCGTGGATTTCTGAGAAAAAGAGCCGCGTTCAGCGGGCGGACAGAGTCGTCCGCCCCTACAGGAACTGCTCGCGTATCTCCGCCGGGGAGGCGGTGCAGAGGCAGGCGGAATAGCCTGCAAACAGCGGCAGAAGCTGCAGGTTTACGCCCGGAACAGACGGGAAGCCGCCCTCCGGCGAGACGGTGCAGACTGCCTCCAGGCCGGAAAGGCCCTCGCCGGTGAATTTGAGATAGCTCTCCTTTGCGCACCAGAGGTCAAAAAAGGGCGCATGGGAAGTCCGTTCCAGAAAAGCCTGCTCTGCCGGAGAAAAAAAGCGGCGCGCAAGCGCCTGCTTTTGGCAATCGCGGTGCTGCTGCACGTCGAGGCCGACCGGCGCGGCAGAAAACGCGCACAGCCAGTATGCCCCGCTGTGGGAAATGCTGAACTGCAGCTGCGGCGCGTCCGGAAAATACGGCTTCCCGTGTGCGCCGGACGCAAGCGCCGGCTCTGCCAGTCCGGGCGCATACAGCTGCGCCGCCTGCCGCAGCAGCCGGTGCGACGCGCCGGGGCTGCGGTCATAGGCAGCGGAATAGATCGTGACGCGCTGCGGCTCAGTCATTCGGCGTATCGGTCAGGACCTTGCCGATGTTCCACAGGTGCGCCGCCCGCTGGGCCGCATCCAGCCGCTCCGCGTCGCGCTCGTAGCGGATCTCTGCCGTGTGCGCGCCGCAGTCGAGACAGGCCGCGTAGAAGCACCAGCCGTTTTCCTCCTCCATCAGTCCCGCACCGCCGCAGACGGGGCACTCCTGCAGTTCGATCTGTTCGTAAAGCTCCATATCGTTCGCTCTCCTGTTCTGGTTTGATTCTCTGACCAGTATAGTGCAGCTTTCCCGCCGCGTCAACTAAAACTGCGCTTGACGGATGGCGCACTCTGCCGGTATACTGGAAGAAAACAGAAAGGCAGGCGCAGCATGGACAGGCTTACGATCTTTTTTGACCTTGACGACACGCTCTACGACCGCAGCATTCCCTATGAAAGAGCGTTTTCGCAGTTTTTCGGCGGAAGATACGCGGAAAAGCTGCCGCAAGCGTTTGACGCGGTCATTCACCGCGGCTACGAGGTGTTTACAGACGCACACACCGGAAAAATCAGCATGGAGGCCATGCATATCTACCGCCATCAGACCGGTCTGGCAGACGCCGGTATCTCTATTACGCCGGACGAGGCGCTGCGCTTTCAGGCACTCTACGCCGAGCAGCAGCGGCACATCACGCTGAGCGATACCATGCGCCGCGTGCTGGACCTGTGCAGGGAGCGCTTCGCCGCCGTCGGCGTGATCACGAACGGAAGCGTTGGCTCGCAGACCGGGAAGCTGAAAAGCCTTGGCATGGAGCGCTGGGTGCCGGCGCAGCTGGTCTTCATTTCCGATGCAGTCGGCGTGATGAAGCCCGCGCCGGAAATTTTTCGCATGGCGCAGAAGGCTGCCGGAGGCGGCCCGTGCCTGTTCGTGGGCGATTCGTGCACGCAGGATATCGCCGGAGCCGCCGCCTGCGGCTGGCAGACGATCTGGATGAACCGCCGCGGAGAAGCGCCGGGGGACATTTGCCCCAGCTGCACAGTCACAAGCGAGCAGGCGCTGCTCGACTGCCTGCAAACGATCGCGGATAATCCGATGATTGAGCTGCGAGCCATCAGTGAAGATAACTTCAGAGAATGCCTGCTTTTGAGAGCAAGTGTAGAGAATGAGGATTTTGTCGATCCTGTGACCTATTCACTGGCGGAAGCATGGGTTTACTATCAAGACACAAGGCCGTTTGCCATATACAGCGATGACACGATAGTTGGGTTTGTTTCCATGTATGTGGGAGAAGACAATTATCAAATCATCAACTTCTTAATTGACGATGCATTTCAGAGGAAGGGATATGGATCAAAGGCGGTAAAGCTCTGTATTGAGTATTTGCAAAGGGAATTCTCTGCCTGCAGAATCTCTGCTCCGGTAAAGATGGAACATATTGCTGCGCAGGAGTTCTGGATAAAGCAGGGCTTTTGTCTTTCCGATACGATTGAGGATGGATATGTATTTATGAGACTCTTTTTGACTTGACAAAAAACGAACCCATGCATAGCGGAATGAAATGATTTGATTGAGGTACTGAAGATGGCAGAAACTTATTATAAACCATGTTCGGAGTTTGACCGTTGCAATGAACTGATCGAGAAATACTGGAACACAAAGCAGTTTGAGAAGTGCTTTGAAGGACACATGGAACTTGCTGAGAAGGGCTATCCCCTTGCCGAATGTCAAGTGGGCTACTTTTTCTATGACGGGATCGGTGTGGAGAAGGACGCGGATAAGGCGTTTTATTGGACGCAGCGTGCCGCAGAGCATGGTGATCGTGACGGCCAATTCAATCTCGCATATTTCTATGAAGAAGGGATTGGGACGCCTGTTAATATGGAAAAGGCAAAGCACTGGTATAAGAAAGCTGCGGAGCAGAACCATGATCTTGCCATCCAAAAATGCCAGGACTTAAATCTCGGGGATGAATACCGCGCAAGGTTGACACTGCCCCGGACAAGCACGCTTGTCCGGGGCTTCATGCTGCCTTATAAAAACCCGGCGGCGGAAAACTCCGCTGCCGGGCGCTTGAAGGCAAATTTAGATGTTTCTGACGTTCTCGTCTGACAGGAAGAACAGCGCCAGTGCGCCGGGGCCGACATGGGAGCCGGTCACAGGCTCGTAATCGACCGTCAGGATTTTTTTGGGCGGCTTGCTGCTGCGGCGCAGGAGGGACGCGAGGATCTGCGCGTCGGGCGCGCAGTCGGCGTGGGCGATGCCGACGGTCTGGTCCTGCGCATCCACAACAAGTTCCTCATACCGCTTGGCAATGGCCTCGACGGCACGCTGCCGTCCGCGAAGCTTGGCAAAGCAGACGATTTTTCCCTGCGGGTCGCCCTTCAGAAGCGGCTTGATCTGCAGAACCGTCCCGACGGCGGCTTCCAGATTGGACAGGCGGCCCGTCCGGCGCAGATAGCGCAGATCGTCGACGGTAAAGATCTGCGCCATGCGGTGGCGCAGCGCGCGGAGCGTCTTATAGGTTTCGTCAATGCTCAGCCCTTCGCGGCGGCAGTCCGCTGCGCGCATGACAAGCAGGCCCTCGCCCAGCGATGCGCTGTAGGTGTCGACCAGAAGGAGCTTCCTGTCCGGGAACTCCTCGCGCAGCTGCCGCGCGGCGATCTGGCCGGAGGCATACGAGCCGCTGATGCCGGAGGACATACTGACAAACAGAACGTCCTCGCCCGCTTCCAGCAGCGGCGTCAGTACGTCGATGTAGCGCTGCGGCGGGATCTGGGAGGTCGTGACCTTCACGCCGCTGCGCATCTGCGCGTAAAAATCCTTCGCGTCAAAGGTCGTCAGATCCATGCAGGACTGCTCGCCCTTTCCGCTCTGGAAGGTGTAGGGGATAACGGTGATCTGCTCAGCGTGCAGATAGTCGGTCGGGAGATTTGCGGATGTATCGGTAACGATTCTGAACATGACGTCGCTTCTTTCTTGATATAATCTTATATATTAGATTATCACATTTTACACGCAATGTCAATTCATCTTTCAAACGCGATTATCTCTTGCATTTTTTACCGGATGTGATATACTTGACCCGGAAAGGTGTGTGCAGCAATGAATTTTGACAATGATCTGGTCGTCGGAAAGCTCCGGCGCTGGGAAAAGTTTCTCGCGGCCTACCGGCTGCCGGAATGGGACGCCATTCCGGACTTTGGCCTCTACATGGAGCAGGTCGTGCAGCTTTTAAAGCAGTATCTCGACTATCTGCCGCCCGAGCTCAGGCAGACGGAGCCCATCACAGCGGCGGCCATCAACAACTACGTGCGCACGAAGCTCCTGCCGGAGCCGCGCAAAAAGCGCTATTACCGCATCCATATCGCGTATCTCATCATGATCTGTACGCTCAAGCAGAGCCTGCGGCTGTCGATGCTGCAGACGCTCCTGCCGGGCGATCTTGCGGAGGAGGACGTCAAAAAGGCCTACGCCGCGTTTGCCCTGCGCCACCAGCGGTGCGCGAAATACTTCATCGAGCAGGTCCGTCTGACGGCCGCCGCCATGTTCGACCGCGAGGTCACGACGGAGCTGAACGTCCGCGACACGCCGGAGATGATCGTCTCCGCCGCGATCTTAAGCGGCTTCACGAACCTGTTTGCAGAAAAGCTCATGCTGTTGGAGGGCAAGACGCTTGCCGACGGCGGAAGCATTGAGGTGCAAAAATAAACGCAGAGCCGGTGTTCCAATCTGTCTGGAACACCGGCTCCAGCTATTACGGGATCTCAAGTTCGCGTTTGAATTCGTCCAGCGTGGTGTCGCGGCTGACGGTGATGCGTTCAATCAGCAGCGGGTCGCTGCCGGTTTCATAGACGCCTGTGCAGGTGCGGACGCCGTAGGTGTAAAACCAGCTGGCAATTTTTCTGGTGCGGGCGCTGCTGTTCCCGTTCGGATAGGAAAGCGCGACGGGGAAGCGCCCGGTGAGCGTGAAGATCGCGCTCTGGCTGCGCACCAGCTCCCACAGCAGCGCCAGCGGGGACAGCGCGGCCATGTTCCGGTGGCTCCAGCCGTGGCTCTGGATGCTGACCAGCCCAGACTGCACCAGCTCCGCGAGCTGCGCCCGCGTCAGCTTGTGCGGCTTGCCGACGTCGCCCGCGATCAGAAAGATCGTCGCCTTCATGTCGTATTTCCGCAGCAGAGGCAGGAGCGTTTCGGCATTGTCGTCGTATCCGTCGTCAAAGGTCAGGAGCACCGGCTTTTCATATTGCTCGATGTGGGAAAGATCCTCGAAAAAGATCGTCTCATAGCCGTTTTCGGACAGGTATTGCAGCTGCTTTTCCAGCTCCTCCGGCTTTACGAACAGACTTTCCTCGCCCCAGCAGTCGTCGCCGACGGCGTGGTACATGAGAACGGGGACCCGGACCCCGGCGCTTGACGGCAGGCGCTGCGCACGCCGGACGGCGGCAATGCCGAGCGCCAGCGCACAGACGGCCAGCAGCAGGAAAAGCGCCGTCAGCAGTTTCCAACGTTTCATGCCTGAACCAGCTCCGTTTGCTCACGCGGGAAGGTCACGACAGCCTTGAACAGATCGCCGTCGATCTCGAGGCGGAACGTGCCGCCCTGCAGCTCGGTCAGGCTCTGCGCGATGGACAATCCCAGACCGCTGCCCTCTGTATGGCGCGAGCGGTCGCCGCGCACGAAGCGGGCCATGAGCTCCTCTGCCGGGATGTTCAGCTCGTATTTCGAGATATTCTTGAACGTGAGCGAGACGGTGTTCTCATCCGCAGCGCTTTCAAAATACACGCGTGTGCCGGGCATGGCATATTTGCAGATATTCGAGAACAGATTGCCCAGCACGCGGGACAGCAGCTGTCCGTCGGCCTGAATGACCGGCTGGGACGGCGCGGGGCGGAAGATCGGCTCCAGCTGTGCGTCTTCCAGCTTCTCCATGTAATCGCCCGCCAGCTGGCTCAGCAGCACGTTCACATCCGTCGGCGCCAGATGCACCGGAAGACTGCCTGACGAGGCCTTCGACGCTTCGACTAAGTCCTCCGTCAGCTTCTTGAGCCGCGCGGCCTGCCGGTTCAGAACGTCCACGTATTCTTTCGCCTTCTCCGGCTGGATATCCTCCTTTTCGAGAAGATCGACGTAATTGACAATGGATGTAAGCGGCGTCTTGATATCGTGGGAGACGTTCGTGATGAGCTCCGTTTTCATGCGCTCGGCGCGCGTCTGCTCGTCGACGGCCTTCTGGATGCCGGACTGGATGCTTTGCAGGTTTTCCTCGTGCTTTTTAAGTGCGGGCAGCCAGCGGGGGATAGGCTTGCCCTTGTAATCGGTCTGGCCGTCGGCAATGGCCTGTCCTTCCTTCTGCAGGAGCTTCAGGCTGGAAGCCAGATACAGGATCCCGACGGTCAGCGCGCCGCGGGAGAACAGCCACCAGAGCGCCGACGCAGAACTCCCGTCAAACATCAGAAGCAGATCGATGAAGCAGAAGCCTGCCCAGATCAGCATTGTCCGCCAGACCATCGGGATGCGCCCGAGTCCCCGGAAGATCCACGCGAAGACCATGTAGACGATCGTGTTTTTGAAAAAGCCCGGCGCCTTCGCACGCCCCGCAACGCTCAGGATGAGTGTCAGCGCTAGAGCCGCAGTACCGAATGCGAGAAGAATATAGTACCAGAAATCGATATACCAGATATCGCCAAGAAAGGATGCCCACGCGAGGAGCAGCAGAGCAAGCAGCGCAAGGAACAGATCGAGCGGGATTTTATTCAGCCAGCACTGGTAGATGCCGTCCACGCCCTCCTTGTGCCCCATGGAGCACAGCAGGAAGATAAACAGGAACAGGCAGACCGCAAGAAGCAGGATAGCCAGCGCGATCAGCAGATACCGTGCGCTGATCAGCCGCTCGACCCATGTCATAACGTACAGCGCGGAATCACGCGGGGCAAGCGGGCTTTTGAGATATGCCTGATAGACCGCTGTGACGTCGCTGCCGTCGCTCAGCGTGAAGGTCATGTCCTGCTGGTAATAGGCGGAGGCCTTGCCGGAATAATCGTCTTTATTCAGTGCGCCGGTGCTGAACAGAATCTCGCCGGTGGCTTTGTCCGTGAGTTTGAAGTAGATGTTGGAGGTGAGCGGGTCATAGCGATCACGGAGAAGATTGCGCGAGACCGTATCGTCCTCGACCCAGGCGTGCAGCGCCGCCCAGCCGTCGCCTCTCGTCTGCTGTAATAGATTATTTTCCGCTATCTGGCGTACCTGCTCGCCGCCGTCCGCGAATGCGCCGTAGCGGATCAGATACGCGCTGCCCAGCGCCGCCGCGGCGAAGAGCACCGCAAACACGACCAGCAGCGCGATGGCCGTACACTTGACCCAAAGCTTTCCGTATAGCTGTTTCATGGTCTGTCTCCTTCCAGCTTGTAGCCCTTGCCCCAGACGACCTTTAAATACCGCGGCTCGGACGGGTTGATCTCCAGCTTTTCCCGCAGATGGCGGATGTGTACCGCCACCGTATTGTCGATCCCGACCGGCGCTTCGTTCCACACGGCGCTGTAAAGCTCCGCAGGCGTGAAGACCTTGCCGGGGTGCTGCATGAGATAATACAGGATGTCATATTCCTTCGGCGTGAGCGCGATCTCCTCGCCGTCGAGCGTGACGCGCTTGGCATCGTGGTCGAGTGCAATGCCGCCGACCGTCAGCTCCGACGGCGCTTTCACCGCTGCGCCCAGCTGCAGGAATCTTCGCAGCTGCGATTTGACTCGCGCCAGCACCTCCACGGGGTTAAAGGGCTTTGTGATATAATCGTCTGCGCCCACGCTGAGGCCCAGAATCTTGTCTGAATCCTCGGATTTTGCCGTGAGTAAAATCACGGGAATATTGGAGAACTCGCGCAGCTTCGCCATGGCTGTGATGCCGTCCATGCCGGGCATCATGATGTCCATCAGCGCCAGCTGCACCGGCTCCGTCTTCGCGACCCGCAGCGCTTCCTCGCCGCTGTAAGCCGTGTGGACGCAGTAGCCGTCGGATTCCAGATAAATTTTCAAAGCCGCGACGATATCCTTCTCATCGTCGCAGACCAGAATATGCTGCATAACAGATTTCCCTCCGTTTTCTTCTCTGTGCTATCATCATATCCAAAATCCTATGAACAAACAAGCGGGAAACGCCTTAAGATTTTATGAAGCTATGCGGGGAAGGCGTTTGGGTGCGCCCGTGTTCCCCATCCCCGAAAAATGAGATTGAATTTTGCAAAAAACTAGTATAAAATCAAACTATCAGAACCTTCATGACTGGGAAAGGAGCCGTGTGCAGTCTATGTTATTTATCGGCATTGATCTCGGCACGTCTGCCTGCAAGCTGCTGCTTGTCGGGGAGGACGGTACGATCCAAAACGAAGTCACAAAGGAATATCCCCTCAGCTTCCCGCACCCCGGCTGGTCGGAGCAGAGGCCGGAGGACTGGTGGGACGCGGTCGTGACCGGCGTTCCGGAGCTGCTGCGCGGCTTTGATGCGAATGACGTTGCGGGCATCGGCTCCGGCGGGCAGATGCACGGGCTTGTCGCGCTGGATGCGCAGGACAACGTCATCCGTCCGGCGATTTTATGGAACGACGGAAGAACCTCCAAGGAGGTCGACTATCTCAACAATACCATCGGCAAGGACAGGCTGTCAGAGCTGACGGCAAACATCGCTTTTGCGGGCTTTACGGCGCCGAAGCTCCTCTGGATGCGCGAAAACGAGCCGGAAAATTTCGAAAAAATCGCGAAGATCATGCTCCCGAAGGACTATCTGACGTACAAGCTCACCGGTGTTCACGCCTGCGATTATTCCGACGCTTCCGGTATGCTGCTGCTCGACGTGCAGCACAAGCGCTGGTCGCAGGAAATGCTGGAGATTTGCGGCGTTTCCGAACGCCAGATGCCGAAGCTGTTTGAAAGCTTTGCGGTCGTGGGCCGGCTCACGAAGGAAGCGGCGCAGACGCTGGGGCTGCCTGAGACGGTCAAGGTCGTGGCCGGTGCAGGCGACAACGCTGCGGCGGCGGTCGGCACGGGTACGGTCGGCGCAGGCGGGTGCAATCTCTCGCTCGGCACGTCCGGGACGATCTTCATTTCGTCCGACAAATTTGGCGTCGACCCGAGCAATGCGCTTCATGCCTTTGCGCACGCAGACGGCGGCTATCATCTGATGGGCTGTATGCTCTCTGCTGCCAGCTGCAACAAGTGGCTGTGCGAGGAAATCTTGAAAACATCCGACTTCGCGGGCGAACAGAAGGATATTACGGATGAAAAGCTCGGCGAGAATCACGTGTACTTCCTGCCGTACCTCATGGGCGAGCGCAGCCCCATCAACGACACGAACGCAAGAGGCACGTTCACCGGCATGACGATGGACACCAGCCGGTCCGACATGGTGCAGGCGGTTTTAGAGGGTGTGGCGTTCGCCATCCGGGATTCGTTTGAGGTCGCGAAGTCGCTCGGAATCGAGATCCCGCGTTCGAACATCTGCGGCGGCGGCGCAAAAAGCCCGCTGTGGCGCAAAATTTTCGCGAATGTCCTCGGCATCCCCCTCGATATGGTCAAGACCGAGCAGGGGCCGGGCTACGGCGCGGCAATGCTTGCCATGGTCGGCTGTGGGAAATTCAAGACTGTGCAGGAAGCGGCGGACAAGCTCGTCGAGACCGCGTCCACGACCGAGCCGGATGCGGCGCTGACGGCAAAATACGAAGCCCGCTACCAGAGCTTCAAAAAGCTCTATCCCGCGCTGAAGGAGTTCTTCGCCGCGACGGTATAAGGAGGAACTATGAAAATTTATTCCGTTTCCGATCCGGAGTTTCGGCCCTACGGCAAGGTCCTGACTGGGTATGACACATCTGCGCTCGTCGCAGCCATGCAGACCGTCCCCATGCCCGAGCGCGGCACGGCCTACGAACCGGCCATCGAAGCGCTCGAGACCTGCGGCATCTTTGATGCCATGCAGAATCGAGCCTACGGCGGGATGCCCATCCAGATCGGGATGTGCTGGGGATATAACACAAAGCTGAACTGCCTCGAATATCATCGCGACAGCGAGGTCAACGCCGGCGAGACGGATTTCGTGCTGCTGCTGGCAAAGGAAGACGAGATCGAGGACGGCAGGCTTGACACCGCGAAGGTCAAAGCCTTCCGCGTCCCGGCGGGCGCGGCGGTCGAGGTCTACGGCACGACGCTCCACTACGCGCCGTGTCAGACGGCAAAGACCGGCTTCCGCGTTGCCGTCGTCCTGCCGAAGGGTACGAACACGGAGAAGCCTGTCTTCGAGCCACAGAGCGAAGAAGATACATGGATGACCGCCCGCAACAAGTGGCTGCTGGCGCATCCGGAATCCAGTGAAGCAAAAACCGGCGCGCACATCGGCCTGACCGGCAAGAATATCGATATTACCGAAAACTAAGGAGGAACTGTATCATGTTTGAAAACATCCCCAATGTCAAGCTCGGCCTCATCGCCGTCTCCCGCGACTGCTTCCCCAGAACGCTCTCCGAAATGCGCCGCGCGAACATCGCCAAGGCCTGTGAGGGCGGCGTGTACGAATGTCCCGTCACTGTCGAGAATGAAGCCGATATGCGCAAGGCTGTCGCCGACGTCAACGCGGCAGGCTGCAACGCCCTTGTCGTCTTCCTTGGCAACTTCGGCCCGGAGACGCCGGAAACGCTCATTGCCAGATATTTTGACGGCCCGTGTATGTTCGTGGCTGCCGCCGAGGGCGACGGCGACCTGATCAACGGCCGCGGCGACGCCTACTGCGGTATGCTGAACTGTTCGTATAACCTCGGCATGCGCCATCTCAAGGGCTACATCCCCGAGTATCCGGTCGGCACCGCCGACGATATTGCCAAGATGATCGCGGACTTCATCCCCATCGCAAGAGCCATTATCGGTGTCAAAAACCTCAAGATTATCACCTTTGGCCCGCGTCCGCAGGACTTCTTTGCCTGCAACGCGCCCATCAAGGGCCTGTACGAGCTGGGCGTGGAGATCGAGGAGAACTCCGAGCTGGATCTGCTCGTTTCCTACAAGGCCCATGCGGGCGATGCGCGCATTCCCGCCGTCTGCGAGGATATGAAGAAGGAAATGGGCGAGGGCAGATATTACGCCGATATGCTCGAACGCATGGCGCAGTTTGAGCTGACGCTTCTGGACTGGGCAGAAGGCCACAAGGGCGCGCGCAAATACGTCGCCTTCGCTGACAAGTGCTGGCCGGCGTTCCCGGAGCAGTTTGGTTTTGAGCCATGCTATGTGAACTCCCGCCTTGCCTCCCGCGGCATTCCCGTGGCCTGTGAGGTCGATATCTACGGCGCACTGTCGGAGTACATCGGCGCGTGCATCTCACACGATGCCGTGACGCTGCTGGACATCAATAACTCCGTCCCGGCCAGCCTGTATGAAGCTGAAATCAAGGGCAAGTTTGACTATACGCTGACGGATACCTTCATGGGCTTCCACTGCGGCAATACGCCGAGCTGCAAGCTCTGCGCCGACCGCGCGGTCAAGTATCAGCTCATTCAGCACCGTCTGCTCGAACCGGCAGGCTCTGAACCCGACTTCACGCGCGGCACGCTCGAGGCGGATATTGCAGCAAGCCAGATCACGTTCTACCGCCTGCAGTGCGATTCCGACGGTAATCTGCGCAGCTACATCGCAGAAGGCGAAATTCTGCCGGTACATACGGGGAGCTTCGGCGGCATCGGCATCTTCGCCATCCCGGAGATGGGCCGCTTCTACCGTCATGTGCTCATTCAGAAGCGCTACCCGCACCACGGCGCGGTCGCCTTCGGTCACTATGGCAAGCTCCTGTTCGAGGTCTTCAAGTTCCTCGGCGTGGGCGACATCGCCTATAACCAGCCGAAGTCCCTGCCGTACCCCACGGAGAACCCGTTCGCGTAAGAACCCGGAAGTAGTCAAGCCTCCGGCGGCCCCATCTTTTCCGCCTTGCCGGAAAAGATGGGGGAGAAAAGGGGCGCTGGGTTACGGTTTGGTGCGTTCTGCGGGTACAGTTCAGGCAAGTACCTGATTTTCGGTCGTTACGAACACACCAAATCACCCTACGGGCAATAAGGTACGCGCCGCCTGTTACGGTACTCCGAATTTGTGAGTAGCTGCGTTAGACTATCTGCGGTAAACTAGGGTGTATCTGAAAACTCCCAACGCACCCGGACAGCGGGCCTTTTTGC
>OGFN01000764.1_pt1 | contig 14438 bp, 11 predicted proteins | sample 1570921 | NCBI WGS metagenome assembly OGFN01 (sample SAMEA2581940, study PRJEB24529) | metagenome | biome: Human gut stool | place: China | collected 2011
TGCCCGGTGTTCGTTACCACATCATCCGCGGCACTCTGGATACCCAGGGCGTTCAGGGCCGTATGCAGGCGCGCTCCAAGTACGGCGCCAAGCGTCCCAAGAGCAAGTAATCCCCGCATGAAATGAGCTTTGCCGAAAAGGTTTATATTATATATCGTATGTACCTCTTTGGCAGGCCGTACAACAGCCTCTCCGGCTGTTGAGTACCTATGAAATCATATTTTTATGAAGGAGGGAAGCATAGTGCCCAGAAGAGGTAATGTTCCCAAGAGAGAAATTTTGCCCGATCCTATGTACAACTCCGTGCTGGTGACGAAGCTCGTCAACAGCATCATGTTGGACGGTAAGAAGGGCGTTGCCCAGAAGGTTGTCTACGGCGCCTTTGATCTGATCAAGGAAAAGACCGAGAAGGAGCCTCTGGAAGTGTTCACCCAGGCCATGGAAAACATCATGCCCAGCCTGGAAGTCAAGGCCCGCCGTGTCGGCGGCGCCACCTATCAGGTCCCCATGGAGGTTCGTCCTGCCCGCCGTCAGACCCTGGGTCTGCGCTGGCTGACGGCTTACTCCCGCGCCCGCAGTGAGCGCACCATGGCCGAGCGCCTGGCAGGCGAGATCATGGACGCCGCCAACAACACCGGCAGCGCCGTGAAGAAGCGCGAGGATACCCACAAGATGGCCGAGTCCAACAAGGCTTTCGCCCACTTCCGCTGGTAAGCCCCGCAAACTGATTAAAAGGAGAACGTTATGCCGAGAAAGGTTACACTGGAAAATACGAGAAATATCGGCATCATGGCCCACATTGATGCAGGCAAGACCACCACGACCGAGCGTATTCTGTACTACACGGGCGTCAACTACAAGATCGGCGAGACGCACGAGGGAACCGCTACCATGGACTGGATGGAACAGGAGCAGGAGCGTGGTATCACCATCACCTCCGCCGCTACCACCTGTTACTGGAAGGGCTCCAAGGACCAGTTCCCCCAGACGCGTATCAACATCATCGACACCCCGGGTCACGTGGACTTCACTGTGGAGGTGGAGCGTTCTCTGCGTGTGCTGGACGGCTCTGTCACCGTGATGTGCGCCAAGGGCGGCGTTGAGCCCCAGTCCGAAACCGTGTGGCGTCAGGCCGACCACTATCATGTGCCCCGGATGGTGTATGTCAACAAAATGGACATGCTGGGCGCGGATTTCTATCACGTGCTGGACATGATCCACGACCGCCTCAAGTGCAACGCCGTGCCCATCCAGCTGCCCATCGGGAAAGAGGAGTCCTTCAAGGGCATCATCGACCTGGTGGAGATGGACGCTGATATCTATTACGATCAGCTGGGCAAGGATATGCGCGTGGAGCCCATCCCCGCCGATATGATGGACCTGGCCAACGAGTACCGGGAAAAGCTGCTGGATGCCGTTTCCATGTTCGACGACGAGATCATGGAGATGTATCTGGAGGGTCAGGAGATCCCCACCGACAAGATCCGCGCCGCCATCCGCAAGGCCACCGTGGCCGTGGAGATGGTGCCGGTCACCTGCGGCTCCTCCTACCGGAACAAGGGTGTTCAGAAGCTGCTGGACGCCATTGTGGACTATATGCCCGCCCCCACCGATATCCCCGCCATCGTTGGCACCAACCCCAAGACCGATGAGGAGGAGGACCGTCACGCTTCCGATGACGAGCCGTTCTCCGCTCTGGCCTTCAAGATCATGACCGACCCCTATGTGGGCCGTCTGAGCTTCTTCCGCGTGTATTCCGGCACGCTGAACACCGGCTCCTCCGTGCTCAATGCCACCAAGGGCAAGCGCGAGCGCGTGGGCCGTCTGCTCCAGATGCACGCCAACCACCGGGAGGACCTGGAAACGGTCTATTCCGGCGATATCGCCGCCGTGGTGGGCCTGAAGAACACCACCACCGGCGACACCCTCTGTGATGAGAAGCACCCCATCGTGCTGGAGTCCATGGAGTTCCCCGAGCCCGTGATCCGCGTGGCCATCGAGCCCAAGACCAAGGCCGGCCAGGAAAAGATGGCCATCGCCCTGGCGAAGCTTGCCGAGGAGGACCCCACCTTCCGCACCTACACCGACGAGGAGACGGGTCAGACCATCATCGCCGGTATGGGCGAGCTGCATCTGGAGATCATCGTGGACCGCCTGCTGCGGGAGTTCAAGGTGGAGGCCAACGTGGGCGCGCCCCAGGTGGCCTACAAGGAGACCATCCGCAAGGCAGTGGACCAGGATACCAAGTATGCCCGTCAGTCCGGCGGTAAGGGCCAGTATGGTCACGTGAAGATCCATGTGGAGCCCAACGAGTCCGGCAAGGGCTACGAGTTCATCAACAAAGTGGTGGGCGGCGCTGTCCCCAAGGAGTATATCCCCGCCATCGACGCCGGTATCCAGGGCGCAATGCTCTCCGGCACCGTGGCCGGTTACCCCGTGGTGGACGTGAAGGTCACCCTGTACGACGGCTCCTATCACGAGGTGGACTCCTCCGAGATGGCGTTCAAGATCGCCGGCTCCATGGCCTTCAAGGAGGCCATGCGCAAGGCCGATCCCACGCTGCTGGAGCCCATCATGAAGGTCTCCGTCATCGTCCCCGAGGAATATATGGGCGACGTCATCGGCGATATCAGCGCCCGCCGCGGCCAGATCCAGGGCTACGAGATGCGCGCCGGCGCCCAGCAGATCGACGCCTTTGTTCCTCTGGCGGAAATGTTCGGCTACGCCACCGATCTGCGCTCCCGCACCCAGGGCCGTGGTCAGTACACCATGGAGCCCAGCCACTATATCGAGCTGCCCAAGGGCCTGCAGGAGAAGCTCATCAACAAGCGTACCGGACGGGAAAATTTCTAAATCGTCAAAAAACGATTGCTTTTCCCTATCGAATACTGTAAAATAGCAGTGTTAGTACAAGACATTGCAAGAAAACCATGATGCAAATTTGTTAAGGAGGATTTTTTCAAATGGCTAAGCAGAAATTTGAGAGAACGAAGCCCCATGTTAACATCGGCACCATCGGTCACATCGACCATGGTAAGACCACTCTGACCGCTGCCATCACCAAGTACCTGGCGATGCAGGGCGGCGCTGAGTACACCGACTACTCTTCCATCGACAAGGCTCCCGAGGAGCGCGAGCGTGGTATCACCATCAACACCGCTCACGTTGAGTATGAGACCGCCAAGCGTCACTATGCTCACGTGGACTGCCCGGGCCACGCCGACTATATCAAGAACATGATCACCGGTGCTGCCCAGATGGACGGCGCTATCCTGGTCATCGCCGCCTCCGACGGCCCCATGGCCCAGACCCGCGAGCACCTGCTGCTGGCCCGTCAGGTGAACGTGCCCTCCGTGCTGGTGTTCCTGAACAAGTGCGACCAGGTGGACGACGAGGAGCTGCTGGAGCTGGTGGAGATGGAAGTCCGCGAGCTGCTGGACTTCTATGGCTTCCCTGGCGACGACACCCCCATCATCCGCGGTTCCGCCCTGAACGCCCTGGTTTCCGAGTCCACCGATCCCAATGCTCCCGAGTATGCCTGCATCAAGGAGCTGATGGACGCCGTTGACGAGTGGATCCCCACCCCCGACCGCAAGGAGGATATGCCCTTCCTGATGCCCGTCGAGGACGTGTTCACCATCTCCGGCCGCGGCACCGTGGCTACCGGCCGTGTGGAGCGTGGTGTCCTGAAGCTGAGCGAGGAAGTCGAGATTGTTGGCCTGACCGACGAGAAGAAGAAGACCGTCGTCACCGACATCGAAATGTTCCACAAGCTGCTGGACTACGCTGAGGCCGGCGACAACATCGGCGCCCTGCTGCGCGGCGTTGCCAAGACCGAGATCGAGCGCGGCCAGGTTCTGTCCAAGCCCGGTTCCATTCACCCCCACACCAAGTTCGTTGGCCAGGTGTACGTTCTGACCAAGGACGAGGGCGGCCGTCACACCCCCTTCTTCAACAACTATCGTCCCCAGTTCTACTTCCGCACCACCGACGTTACCGGCATCATCACCCTGCCCGAGGGCACCGAGATGTGCATGCCCGGCGATAACGTCGACATGAACGTGGAGCTGATCACCCCCATCGCCATCGAGAACGGTCTGCGTTTCGCTATCCGTGAGGGTGGCCGTACCGTGGGTTCCGGCGTCGTCATTGCCATCAACAACGACTGATTGACGTCCCCATCGGCGCATAGCTGATAAAGCCCGGCAGAGCATCGCTCTGCCGGGCTTTTTTTGCATGAAAAAATGTTTAATACTTTTTTAATATTTATGCATGAACTTTTGTAACATCCCTTGGGTATCCTATACTTGCAAGAGACAAAAAGCTTTTTTCATCAATCTTCCTGCCATTCAGGCGGAGAACCGGCTTCCGGTTCTCCGCCTTATGGTTTTTATTGACGAATAGTCTCGCAGAATTTGCCGCCCGCAGGCGGCAAATCAAATGCAATCCATTTTCGCCCGGGGCGTGTGCCTGGGCGAAAAATCTTCTCAGTCTGCAAGCCTTTTATCCCAAAAGGGACGAAGTCCTTTTGGGATAATTCAAAACAGCGGCCACTTGGGCCAGGTCTGGCGGATATAGGCCGGCACGTCCTCCCGGGGAAGGCCCAGCACCGCCCCCAGCTCGCCGTACAGGGCGTCCTCTGCCCGCTTGAGATAGCGCTCGTCCATCTGGCTGACCTTCCGCCCGTGGTGAATGGCCCAGCTGCGCCGGCGGCACACCCCCTTGATGAGGCCCGCCAGCCGTTTGCAGTCATAGGAGGCCACCACCTGGTGATACAGGTCCTTGATGGCCCGGGTGTTGTGGCTTTCGGCCTGCTCCTCCGGCAGCTGGTCCAGCTGCGCGATGAGCTCCTGCACCTCCTGCCCCGTCAGCAGGGGGCGCATCAGCACCCGGGTGTCCACCGGGGTCATCACCTGGCCGGATCGGTACAGCGGCGCAAGGGTATAGTACAGCCGGGTCTTGTCCATTCCCGGCAAAGACGGCGTCCCAACGCCCTCCACCCGGCAGACGCCCTCGCCGCCATAGACCACCATTTCGCCCGCTGCAAACATGCCGTTCATCCTCTCTTTCGTTCTTTACCATATTATACCACTTTTTCTCCAAAAGGGTAAGTCTTTTTTTGACGAATTGACAAAATCCGCCGCCCGGGAGTATAATAGGTGCCACGAAAAGGAGGTGCCGCCTGTGGAAAACCCATTGGATCAGAAGTTGGACCTGTCGGCCCTGCACCTGGGGAATATCTCCCTGGGGACGCTGCTGGGGGCACTGCTGACGCTGGTGATCTGCCTGGTGGCGGTGCGGCTGCTCACCGCTTTGCTGCGCCGGGTGCTGGCCCAGACCCATATGGATGCCCGGGTGCAGAAATACCTGGTGCGGACCGTGCAGCTGGTGCTGTGGGTGGTAACGGTGCTCATTACCGCCGACCAGCTGGGTATTCCCGTCACGTCCCTGGTGGCGCTATTGTCGGTGCTGTCCCTGGCGGTATCCCTGGCGGTGCAGAACGTCCTGGCCAATGTGGCAGGGGGCCTGGTGCTGCTGGCGACCAAGCCCTTCGCCGTGGGCGACTATGTGGACACCCCCTGCGGCGCAGGCACCGTCAAGGAGCTGACCCTGACCTATACCTATCTGGACACGCCGGACGGCCTGCGGATCGCCGCCCCCAACAGCAGCCTTTCCGCCGGAAAGATCACCAACTACACCACCCTGGGCACCCGCCGCATCCAGCACAGCGTCAGCGCCTCCTATGACGCGCCGGTGCAGACCGTGCGCCAGGCTCTGCTGGACGCCGTGGCCCGGACCCCGGGCCTGCTGGAGAGCCCCGGCCCGGAGGTATACGTCAATGCCTACGGCGAAAGCGGCATCGAGTACATCGTCCGCAGCTGGGCCAGAACCGCCGACTACTGGACGGCCTATTACGCCCTGCTGGAAAACATCAAGGCGGCCTTTGACGAAAAGTCCGTGGAGATGCCCTATAACCACCTGAACGTGCATATTGTGGACCCCGTGCGGGTAGAAAGAGAGACAAAAGCATGATCTGTTCCCTGATTTTAGGCGCTCTTATCGGCTGGATCGCCAGCAAGCTCATGGGCAGCCGCGGCGGCCTGATCCGCAACCTGATCCTGGGCGTGGTGGGCTCCGCCGTGGGCAATTGGCTGGCGGGCACCATCGGCATTGCCGCCACCGGCTCTGTGGGAGCCATCCTCATCGGCGTGGGCGGGGCCTGCGTTGTGATTCTTGTGGCCCGCTGGCTGTTCCATTAAGGAGAGAAAACCCATGAAGCCTGTGATTCATGAAACCGCCTTTGTGGCGGACAATGCCACCGTCCGGGGCAATGTCACCATCGGGGAGGGAGCCGGGATCTACTTCGGAGCGGTGCTCCGGGCGGAGACGGACCCCATCACCATCGGCCCCGGCAGCAATATCCAGGACAACTGCGTCCTCCACGCGGACCCCGGCTTTCCCACCTCCGTGGGCCGGGACTGTACCGTGGGCCACGCCGCCATTCTCCACGGCTGTACCATCGGCGACAACACCCTGGTGGGCATGGGAGCCATCGTCCTCAATGGGGCCGTGGTGGGCCGGGACTGCATCATCGCCGCCGGGGCCTTGGTGACCCAGGGGGCCGTGATCCCCGACGGGTCCATGGTCATGGGCGCTCCCGGCAAGGTCCGCCGCCCCCTGACGCCGGAGGAGGTCGCATCCAACGCCGCAGCCGCCGCCGGTTACCGCCGCGAATCCCAGCTGTATAAGGCCGGAGAGCTGTAAATAAAAAGACGCCGGACTCCGGCGTCTTTTTCTATATGCAGCTACAGCAGGAACCAGGAGGCGAAGCGGAAATAGATCAGCAGGCTGGTGGCGTCCACGATGGTGGAGATGAAGGGGCTGGCCATCACCGCCGGGTCCAGGCCGATCTTCTCGGCCAGGATGGGCAGGGAGCAGCCCACGCACTTGGCAAACACCACCACAAACAGGATGGTCAGGCACACCACCAGGCACACCGTGGGCGTGACGGCGGCGTTGCCCAGCAGCAGCCGGTCCACCAGCTGCATTTTCACGAAGTTGGCCCCGGCCAGGCACACGCCGCACAGCAGCGACACCCGCAGCTCCTTCCACAGCACCTGGAAAATGTCGGAAAAGTCCACCTCGTCCAGGCTCAGAGCGCGAATCACCGCCACGGAGGCCTGGGTGCCGGAGTTGCCGCCGGTGCCGGAGAGCATGGGGATATACGAGTTGAGCACCAGACAGGCCGCCAGGGCGCTTTCATAGTGGTTCAGGATCATCCCCGTGAAGGTGGCCGACAGCATCAGCACCATCAGCCAGGGCAGGCGGGCCCGCCAGGTGGCGAAAATGCCGGACTTCAGATAGGGCTTGTCCGACGGCAGCATGGCGGCCATCTTCTCGAAGTCCTCCGTGGTCTCCTCCTCGATAACGTCCATGGCGTCGTCCACGGTGACGATGCCCACCAGGCGCTGCTCCTTGTCCACCACGGGCATGGCCAGGAAGTCGTATTTGCTCAGGGCCTGGGCCACGTCCTCCTTGTCGTCCATGGTGTTCACGGACACCACATTGGGGTCCATGATGTCCTGGATCAGGTCGTCCTCCTCCGCCAGCAGCAGGTCCCGGACGGACAGCACCCCCAGCAGATGCCGAGTGGGGTCGGTGACATACAGGATGTTGATGGTCTCCAGCTCGCCGCCGATGCGGCGGATGCGCTTGAAGGCGTCCTCCACCGTCATGTCCTTTTTCAGGGACAGGAACTCCATGTTCATAATGGACCCGGCGGAGTCCTCGGGATACTGGAGAATTTCGTTGATGGACTTGCGCATCTCCGGCGTGGCCTTGTCCAGAATGCGGATCACCACGCTGGCGGGCATTTCCTCCACGATGTCCACGGCATCGTCCAGATACAGCTCGTCCAGCACCTCCTTCAGCTCGGTGTTGGAAAAGCCGTTGATGAGCATCTCCTGGCTGTCGGATTCCAGCTCCACGAACACCTCCGCCGCCAGCTCCTTGGGCAGCAGCCGGTACAGCAGAGGCATCTCCTCCTCGCCGACCTCCTCCAGCAAAAGGGCGATATCCGCAGGCTCCATAGGCAGGAACAGGTCCCGCAATCGGGCGTACTGCTTATTTTTGATAAGCGCCTCAATATTTTTCAGATATTGGTCCAATTCTTCCTGGTGATCGAACATGACCGGTTCCTCCTTTCCTGTATATACATAGCAAAAAATCCACAACGGCAGAAAGCCCATTGTGGATGTGCAAAGGGGCCGCGCGGGATGCGTGACCTGGCCACCGTAACAAGCTTTAGCATCGCGGGGCGGTGAAACTGCGTTAGATGATACCTTGGCTTCGATATCGCCTGTTCAAACCCTCTCATGGTGTCTCCACCACTCTGCGGCAGCAGTCCGTATCCCTCGCGGTAGCCTTACCTACCGGAGCATATTTTATTCAAATATAGAGTAAAACAAATTCTTCCGTCTGTCAACCCCTTTTGGCAAAAATGCCTCCCCCGCCCGGGCGCGGGACCCGGGCAGGGGAGGGCGGGGGTTACTTTTTATAGGGGACGTGCCAGATGGTGTCGGCATAGTCGGCGATGGAGCGGTCGGCGGAGAAAATGCCGCTGCGTGCGATGTTGTGCAGGCTCATGCGGTTCCACTTCTCCCGGTCGGCATAGGTATCCACCACCCGGTGAGAGGCGGCGCAGTAGGACGCAAAGTCCGCCAGCAGCAGATACTGGTCCGCCGGGCAGTCCGCGCCGTACAGCAGACGCTGATACAGGTCCTCATAGCTGACGCCGTCCCGGAAGCCGGTTTTCAGCTGGTCCAGCACCCGGTGCAGCACCGGATCCCGGGTATACAGCAGATAGGGGTCATAGCTCTGGCGCAGGCGGGCGGCCTCGTCGGCGGTGAGGCCAAAGAGGAACATATTCTCGTCGCCCAGCACCTGGTGCATCTCCACGTTGGCGCCGTCCAGGGTGCCCAGGGTCAGGGCGCCGTTCATCATGAACTTCATGTTGCCGGTGCCGCTGGCCTCCTTGCCGGCGGTGGAGATCTGCTGGCTGACCTCGCTGGCGGGCATCAGCATCTCCGCCATGGAAACCCGGTAATTCTCCAGGAATACCACCTGGAGCTTATCCCGGCAGACGGGGTCACTGTTGATCTGGTCGGCCAGGGAGTTGATAAGGCGGATAATGCGCTTGGCCACAGCGTAGCCCGGGGCGGCCTTGGCCCCGAACAGGAAGGTCTGGGGCCGGAAGTCCATGTTGGGATCGTCCTGGAGCTGTTGATAGAGGCTGATGATGTGCAGCACGTTCAGCAGCTGCCGCTTATACTCGTGCAGGCGCTTGACCTGGACGTTGAAGATGGCGTCGGTGTTCAGGGTGACCCCCTGCTGGCGCTTGGCCCAGCGGGCAAAGGCCTGCTTGTTGTCCCCCTTGATCTGCTCCAGCCGGGAGAGCACCGCCGCGTCATCGGCGAAGCGGTCCAGGTCCGACAGGTGCCCGGCGTGGGTGAGATACCCGTCGCCGATGCAGTCCCGGATCAGGCCGTCCAGGCCGGGGTTGATCTGGCTGATCCAGCGGCGGTGGTCCACGCCGTTGGTGACGTTTCTGAACTTGTCCGGCTCCATGCCGCAGGCGTCCCGGAACACGTCCCGCCGCAGAATGTCGGAGTGCAGGGCGGACACGCCGTTGACGGCCATGCCCCCGGCGATGCAGAGGTTGGCCATGTGCACCACGCCGTCCCAGATGACCGCCATTTTCTCCGTCTTTTTGGGGTCGTGATAGAAATCGTCCACCTTCTGCTGCCAGCGGCGGGCGATCTCCTGCATGATCTGCCAGATGCGGGGCAGCAGGGTCTCGAACAGCCGCTGGGGCCAGCTCTCCAGAGCCTCGGCCAGCACGGTGTGGTTGGTATAGGCCACGGAGTGGCGGGTGATGTCCCAGGCCTCGTCCCAGCTCAGGCCCGCGTCGTCGATGAGGATGCGCATCAGCTCCGGGATCACCAGGGCGGGGTGAGTGTCGTTGATCTGGATGACGTTCTTCTCGTGGAAATTCGTCAGGGTGCCGTAGGTCTGGATATGCTGGCGGGTGATGGATTGCAGGGTGGCGGACACGAAGAAATACTGCTGCTTCAGCCGCAGGGACTTGCCCTCGTAGTGGTTGTCCTCGGGATAGAGGATGGTGCTGATGGAGTCGGCCATGGCCCGCTCCTCGTTGGCCTTCAGATACTGCCCCTGGCTGAACAGCTGCATATCAATGGGCTTGGGACTCTTGGCGTCCCACAGGCGCAGGGTGTTCACATGGTCGGTGTTGTAGCCCGCCACCAGCATATCGCAGGGGATGGCCAGCACCCGGGTATAGTCCTCGTGGACCACCATCAGGTGGCCGTTGTCCCACCGGGTGCGGACCCGGCCGCCGAAGTGAATTTCCTCGGCCTCCTGGGGCTTGGGCATCAGCCACGCGTCCCCCAGGTTCAGCCAGTCGTCGGGCAGCTCCACCTGCTGGCCGTCCACGATCTTCTGCTTGAAAATGCCCAGCTCATAGCAGATGGAGTAGCCGGTGGCGGGAATGTCCAGGGTGGTCATGCTGTCCAGATAGCAGGCGGCCAGGCGGCCCAGGCCGCCGTTGCCAAGGCCCGCGTCCGGCTCCATGTCGAAGATGTCCGGGGCGGAGAAGCCCAGCTCCTCCACCGCCTGGGTCAGCTGGGGCAGGATCCCCAGGTTATAGGCGTTTTTCATCAGGCTGCGGCCCATCAGGAACTCCAGGGACATATAGTGCACCCGCTTTTCCTGCTGCTCCTGGGTTTTCTCCTGGGTGTCCACGCTGCGCACGGCCATAATGTCCCGCAGGGCCAGGGCGCAGGCCTTCATGATCTCCCCGTCGGTGGCCTGCTTTTCCGTGCAGCCATAGTTCAGGCGCAGCTTCTGCTGGATGGCCTCCTTCAGGGCGTCTTTGGTATAAGTCATTTAGTGGTTCCTCCGTGATAGATCTTGGTAAATGCGCCGGTAGGCCCCGGCGCTGCGGTTCCAGCTGAAGTCCTCGGTCATGCCCCGGCGGCGGACGGTGTCAAAGCCCATCCGGTCCCCCCGGTACAGGCCCACCGCCTGCCCCACCGTCTGGCACAGGTCATGAACGGTGCAGCCGGAGAACACATAGCCGTTGCCGTCGGGCTGGCCCACCTGGCAGGAGCGGACGGTGTCGTTGAGGCCGCCGGTCTGGCGGGCAATGGGCACCGCGCCATAGCGCATGGCGATCAGCTGGCTCAGGCCGCAGGGCTCACTGCGGGAGGGCATCAGGAACAGGTCCGCCGCGCCGTAGATCCGGCGGGACAGATTGTCGGAATAGGTGATCTGGGCCGATACCCGGCCGGGCCACCGGTTCTGGGCCCAGCGGAAGGCGTCCTCAAACTGGGACTCCCCCTGGCCCAGCACCACCAGCTGGCAGCCGGCGGCCATAATGCCCTCCAGACCCTGGCACACCAGGTCCATGCCCTTGTGGCCCACCAGGCGGCTGACGATGGCCATCAGCGGGGTGTCCGGCTCCTGGGCAAGGCCCAGCTGCCGCTGCAGCTCCGCCTTGCACACGGCCTTGCCCTCCATATGGTCGGGGTCGAAGGTCCGGGGCAGGGAGCCGTCGTGGGCGGGGTTATAGCTCTCAATGTCCAGGCCGTTGAGCACGCCGGAGAGCTTATAGTCGATCAGGTGCACCACCTGCTCCAGGCCGCAGGCATAGGCCGGGTCGTGGAGCTGGGCGGCGTAGGTGGGGCTGACGGTGGTAACGGCGTTGGCGGTGAGCATAGCCCCCTTCATCAGGTTCACGCACCCGTCCATCCGCAGGATGCCGCCGTCGTACCAGCCCCGGTTCAGGCCGAACAGGTCCTCCACGGTCTCGGGGCCGTACTTGCCCTGATACTCCACGTTGTGGATGGTGAACACCACCGGCAGGTCGTTTCCGGCGTCCCGCAGGTATACCGGCACCAGGGCCGTCTGCCAGTCGTTGCAGTGGACCACGTTGGGATACTCCGCCAGGTGGGGCAGCAGGGCCACCGCCGCCTTGGAGAAGAAGGCGAAGCGCTCCCCGTCGTCCATATCGCCGTACAGGCCCCGGCGGCGGAAATACCGCTCGTTGTCCGCAAAATACCAGGTGACGCCCCGGTATTCCAGGGAGAACAGGCCGCAGTATTCATGCCGCCAGCCCAGGTCCACATAGATATAGCAGCGGAAGTTCATCTTCTCCCGCCAGCGCTGGGCGATCTGGCCATACAGCGGCAGCAGCACGGCGGTATGGTCGCCCTCCGCCGCCACCGCCGGGGGCAGACTGCCCAGCACGTCCGCAAGGCCCCCGGTTTTGCAGAACGGGGCCGCCTCGCTGGTGATATACAGAATATTCATATGGTCACCTCCGGATGAACGTGTGTCATATTTCAGATCGTGACGCCCCGGGCCACCACCAGGGGATAGTTCTCGTGTCCCATCAGGGTGCGCCCCTCCTGCACGGTGACGTATTTGTCGGTGATAACGCCCCGCAGGACGGCGCCCCGGCGGACCACGGTGCCCTTGAACAGGATGCAGCCCTCCATGTCGGCCCCCGGCTCGATGCGGACGCCCCGGAACAGGATGCAGTTTTTCACCGTGCCCTGGATGTCGCAGCCGTCGGCGATAAGGGAGTTGACGCAGGAGCCGTCCATATAGGACGAGGGGGAGTCGTTTTCCTTGGCGAAGATGGGCCGCTGGGGGGCAAACAGCTCCATGCGGATCTCCGGCCGCAGCAGCTCCATGCTGCGGCGGTAATAGGCCTCGATGGTGTCGATGCGGGCGGCGTAGCCGTCCCAGACATAGGCCCGGAAATGCAGGGCATCCTTCCTGTCCTGGAGAATGTTGTGGCGGAAGCTGTACTGATTATGTGCCATGCAGTCGGTGACCAGCTGGATCAGCAGGTCCCGGCGCAGCACGAAGATGTTCAGGCAGCGGAAGCCCTCGGGGGTGAACACGTCGTGAGCCACGTCCACAATGCGCCCGGAGTTATCCAGCTGAAAATAGGTGTCGCTTTCCGGCCCCGGCAGGGAGGTGCACACCGCCGTCATGTCCGCGCCGGAGGCGATGTGATCCCGCAGCACGTCGTCCAGGGGCAGGTTCACCACCAGGTCGCTGTCGGTCAGCACCACATAGTCCTGCCGGATGTCCTTGAGATAGTCCATCACGCAGCCCAGGGCCTCCACCTTGCCCCGGAAGCGGCCGGCGTCGCCCCGCCGCTCGGCATAGGCGAAGGCCGGCAGCAGGGTCAGGCCGCCGTGGTTGCGGCTGAGGTCCCAGCTTTTGCCGGTGCCCAGGTGGTCCAGCATACTCTGGCACTTGCCGTGCATGATGACGCCCACGTCCCGGACGCCGGCATTGACCATGTTGGAGAGCATAAAGTCCACCACCCGATAATTGCCGCCGAAGGGGATGGAGCCGTGGATGCGCTGCTCGATGAGCTCCCGCAGTCCGGTTTTCTTTTCATAGGAAAATATGATGCCGTGCATTCCGTTCATGCTTCCACCTCCCCGTGATGACGGTCCAGCAGGGCCTTGGCAGGCACCACCTCGCCGGGGGCGATAACGGTGTCCGGCCCCAGGACGGCGATGCTCCAGTCGTCGGGATTTTTGGCGGTTTCCGGCGGCGTGCCCACCTGGGCCCCCCGGCCCACCCGGCAGCGCTCGCCGATGATGGCGTACTGCACCACCGCGCCCTCCTCGATGACGGCCCCGGGCATGACCACGGAGTAGCACACGCTGGCCCCCTGGCCCACCTGGGTGTTATAGCTCAGCACGCTGTTTTTCACCTCGCCCAGGATGCCGCAGCCCTTGGCCACGGCGCTGTTGCCAACGTCGGCGTGGGGGCCCAGAAAGGCCGGCGGGCAGGAGGGCGTTCGGCAATAGATGGGCCATTTCTTATCCAGCAGGTTCAGCCCGCTGCCCGGGGCCAGCATATCCATGTTGGCGTCCCACAGGGAGTCCAGGGTGCCCACGTCCTTCCAGTAGCCCTCGAACCGATAGGCGGACATGACCTCTCCGGCCTCCAGCATGGCGGGGATGATGTTCTTGCCGAAGTCGTTGTCGGAGGTGGGGTCGGCCTCGTCCGCCAGCAGATAGGCCCGCAGCTTCTGCCAGGTGAAGATATAGATTCCCATGGAGGCCAGGTTGCTCTTAGGCTCCTTGGGCTTTTCGGCGAAGGCGGTGATCCGGTCGTTTTCGTCCACGGACATGATGCCGAAGCGGCTGGCCTCAGACCAGGGGACCTCCATCACGGAGATGGTGCAGGCAGCCCCGGCGTCCTTGTGGTGCTGGAGCATCCGGGAATAGTCCATCTTATAGATGTGGTCCCCGGAAAGCACCGCCACATACTCCGGGTCATACAGGTCCACAAAGCCGATGTTCTGATAAATGGCGTTGGCGGTGCCC
>OGFN01000780.1_pt1 | contig 14233 bp, 10 predicted proteins | sample 1570921 | NCBI WGS metagenome assembly OGFN01 (sample SAMEA2581940, study PRJEB24529) | metagenome | biome: Human gut stool | place: China | collected 2011
CCAGCAGCACGGCGGCCAGCTTCTTGCGTCGAAGCTGCCGCTTCAAGTCGCGCAGCGGCTGCGCGCTGACGGGCGCGGGCTTCACGTCCGTCTTCAGCGCGTCGAGCTCGGCGCGGCAGGCCGCGCACTGCGCTAAATGCCCGTCCACAAATTTCTTCGTCTCCTCGCGCAGCATGTCTTCCTCATAGAGCGGCAGAAGATCCTGCACGATGCTGCAAGTTTTGTCCATTTCAGTCGTCCTCCAATCCTTCGCGGATCATGCGCTTGGCGCGGTGATACGTCACGCATGCCCAGTTTTCCGTCTTGCCGAAGAGCGCGCCGATGTCGCGGAAGCTCTTCTCACCGTACACGCGCCACATGAAGACCTCCTTGTACGGCTCTCTGAGCGCGTGCAGCAATTCCTGGATGCGTGCGGCCTCGCTGTGATCTTCTAACTCCTCCTCGTGGCTCTCCTCGGCGATCCGGCAGTCTTCGAGCGGGGCAAGCCGCTTCTCGCGCCGCAGCTGCGAATAATAGAGATTCTTCGCGATCTGGCAGAGCCACACGCGCACGCTGCACTCGCCCCGAAAGCGGTCGAGGGCGTCCATCGCGCGGAAAAACGTCTCACTCGTCAGCTCCTCGGCGGTACTCTCGCTCCCGGACAGCGAAAGCAGATACCGGTACACATCGTCAAAGTACACGGCGTACACCTCTTCAAAATTCGTCAGCGCCCTCACCCCCCTTTCTGTCTATAGGACGGCGGAAAACCGGTTTTCTTACAAAAAAATCCGTCCCGCGGGACGGATTTTTTCTTTCACGTTTTCACGACTCTTTTCTTGCCGCACTTCGGGCACGTGAGCTCGACCTTGCCGATGTTTTTCGGCACGCGGCAGTACGCGCCGCAGGAGCAGCGGACGTATTTGTGCGCCTTGTCGGCGCGGCGTGCCTTCGCGCCGCGGATGGCGTTCGCCTTCGGCGTCCACCAGGTCAGAAACTTCGCGTTCTCGGCCTGACGGCGCGCGAGATTGCGCGAAAAAATGCGGATGAGCACGATGAACATCAGCACCATCGACACAAAGTACAGCGCTTGGGAAACGCCCTGCACGCGGATGATCGAGCTCAGAATGCTCACGCCCAGCTCAAGGATCACGAGCGCCCAGTTCAGCGCATCTACGCCATTGCGGCCATACATAAAGCGGTAAAGGGCATCGCGGAATTTGTTCACAAAAAACACTCCTAAAATCTTGATGCTGCCATTCTACACGCTTTTTCGACCCCCGTAAAGGCGTTTGAACAAAAGTTTACAGAATGGAAAAGAGTAAACGCAAACCGCCCGCTCCCGTCGGACGGTTTACAGGGGGGGCTAGGGGGGGCAACGCCCCCCCAAAACGCCTCGCAGAGTTTCGCCGCCCCGCGGCGAAATAAAATGAAATCGTAAATCCTGACGACATGTGCGTCAGGATTTACACTTCTCGCTCCGCAAACGTGCGCGCCTACGGCGCGTGCGCTGCCGCGGAGCGCAAAAAGCTAAAACGAAAGCCCCGCTGAGCGGGGCTTTCGTTTTAAGCATTAAAGTCCGTTGGTGTAACGATACAGGAACGTCACGGCCTCGGCGCGGTTGCAGGAAGCATACGGGGAGAACGTCGTGGCGCTGGTGCCGGTGGTGATACCCTTACCGACGGCCCAGAGGATGGCCTTGTAGTAGCTCGCCTCGCTCGTGGCGCCCACATCCTTGAACGGGTTGGAGTAGTAGCCGCTGGGCTGGCCCGCGTAGCGGTACAGGAAGGTCACGATCTGGGCACGGGTGCAGACCTGATCGGGGGAGAACGCCGTGGTGCTGGTGCCGGAGGTGATGCCCTTCTGGCTGGCCCACAGGATGGCCTTGTAGTAGCTCGAGTGCGTGACGGCGTTGACATCACGGAACGGGTTGCGGGTGGTGGTCGGCTCCGGGCTGCCGGCGGCGCGCCACAGGAACGTCACGATCTCGGCGCGGGTGCAGGACTTGTACGGGGAGAAGGTGGTGCTGGACGTGCCGTTGGTGATGTTCTTGCCGACGGCCCACTTGACGGAGTTGTAGAAGTAGTCGCTGGTCTTGACATCGATGAAGTTCATCGTCTGGCCGATCTTGATGGCCACGGTGCCGGTGAGCTGGCGGGTGCCAGTGCCGGTCGTGCCGTAGCGGGCGTAGATGGTGAACGGGATGTAGACGGTCTCGCCGGTCTTGGCGTAGCGGCTGGCAAGGAACGCGACGTCGCTGAGCGCGTTCTGGCTGGCGGTGGCGCTGTAGTAGAACTTGTCAGTCGTCTTGACGGAGCCGCCGTAGTTGTAGCCGCTGTAGTAGGTGTAGAGCGAGCCCTCGTTGACGGCGGAGACGGCGCTCTGGTCAAAGGTCACGTAGTCGATGGTGTAGTTGCTGCTGTAGCCCTTGGTGGAGTGCAGGTAGCTGAGGAAGTCGCTCTCGTCGAAGCGGACGCTGTCGCCCTGAGAGACGGTGTACTTGATGTCCTCGCGCACGAGGTTGACGACGACGCTGCCGGAGTAGCTCACGGTCGTGCCGCGGCTCGTGGAGGAGCTGGAATAGCGGGTCGCGTACAGGGTGAAGTTCAGCGTGATGGTCTTCGCGGTGGTCTTGTCGTTGGGGACAAACGTCACGCTATCGAGGTTGGTGACCTTGGTGCGGGTGTTGAACGCGCCGGAGGAATTGCTGGTGGACATGGCGGTGCCGCCATAGTACAGCGTGCCCTGCGCGGTGGTGGGCAGGGAGAAGGACACATAATCGAAGGTGACATAGGGATAGGACTTGCTCTTGCTGGCGTCGCCGCGGGCCTCAGCGACCTTGTTCATGAAGTCGTTGAAGTCGCTCTGCGCGAACTGGACGGTCTCACCGGCCACGCCGTTGTAGTTGATGTTGTAGTTCTTCTGGTAGACGCTGATGGTGCCGCAGTAGAGCCTATTGTCGGTGCCCTGCGTCACGACATACAGCGTGCACTTGCCATTGATGAAGTTGGTGTCGGTCAGGGAATAGAGATTGGCGGTGGCAGTGGTGGGATAGTATTTCTGGGTGCTGCCGTTGTTCCAGTCGACAGGCTCGGTGTTCACACCGGCAACATAGTAATACCTTGCGCCGGAGGGAACCTGAACGTAATAGCGATAGGTGTTGCCGTAAGCCGCGACCGGCTCGGGATACTGGTCGGCATAGGTGGTCGTGCTGGGCGTTACGGGAACGTTAAACGTAACGCTGTAGGTCTTGGGAACGTTAGAATTGGCAACGCGGGTGGTCACGGTGGCGGTGAACTTTGCAGTGCCGATGCCGGAGAGATTTGCCTTGAAGTAGAGATAGCCGGAGCCGCCGGTGGGATAGTTGTACGAAGCATTGCTCGTGCCGACACCGTAGGCGGTGGTGGAGGGAACCTGCGTGACGCCGCTGAGGGAATAGACGGTCTCGTAGGTGTAGGCGGTGCTGTAGGTCTTGTTGATGGCGGCCTGCGCGGCGTTGACAAGATCACTGTAGCTGTAGTTCACAGAAGTGCCGTTCTGAACAGCACTGAGGGTCGCCTCGATCAGGGCGCCGGTAACGGGGATGTTCTGCACATAGTCCTTGCCCTTATAGGTTGCCTTTGCGGTGACAGTGGTAGAGCCGCTTGCTCTGAGCGTTACGATCGGCGCGGCGGTCGTCCGGTACGTCACAGTTGCGATGTTGAGGTTGGCGGAAACAAAGGAGTAGGTCGGAGTGACCGGGGTAGCGGGAGAAGTGGAGGTATTCATAAAGTTCGCCGCCAAAGTCGCGGTCTGACCGATCTGCGTCAGCGTAACGCTTGCGGGGACGACAGTGAAGGTATAGGTGTCGGGAAGGCTCTTGACCGTGATGGGGTCACTCGTCTTAGCGAGCTTATCGCCCTCGCTTGCCTTGCAGTAAACAGAGTAGTCGGTCGCGGTCGTAACGTTTGCGGGGACCGTCCAGACGAGGGACTTGCCCGTGCCGATCGGAGTCTCGGCTTTGTCGCCGATCTTGTAGAACCACGCATAGGTGGCGGCGTTGCTGAGACCGGTGGAGGAAGCGGTGAGCGTGGTCTTGCCGCCGGAGATGACCTCGGTAAGGCTTGCCTTTGCGGTCACGGTGGGGGTGGTGGCGTTAACCGTCACATCAGCCGTCAGCGCGGAATCCTTGACGCGCACGGTCAGCTTTCCGCCCGCGTAGGTGGGCTTGTTCGTCTCATTATCGATCACATAGCCAGTTGCGGCGGCAGACCACTTGTTGTCGCCTTTGATGTCCTCGCCCTCAAGAAGGGAGATGTTGACCGTGCCGTTCGTCACAGAATAGGTTCTGCCGTTGAAGGTGACGGTGGTGATGTCGCCCGGGAGAAGCTCGTCAGCAATGCCAAATGCTTCGCTTTCCACTCTCTTCGTTGTGGTTCTGGTGACTTGCTGATCATCGACAGTTACCTTGTACTGAATCAACAAATCGCAAAAAACTTTCATGCTTTCAACCTTGCTGGAAGCAGTCAAGGTGCCTGTCGTGGAGCTCGTACCCGCTGCACCGTCAAAGTTGGGGGTATTCCAACTATAGCCGATTACGCTAACATCAGTGCCAGTTAAGCTCCCATCTGTAACGGTAGGAGACGTCGCCGTGACAGTGAAAGTAGTGGTGTCACCTCTCTTAAGAGATTCTGCCGACTTGGTAATGGCGTATGTGCCACCAACCTCAACCCCGTCTGCCCTTGCAGGCACAACGACGAGGCTCAGGACCAATGTCAGAGCCAATAGCAAGGAGAGAAATTTTTTCATGTGATCTTCATCCTTTCGTGTTTGTTGTTGTCGGCTCCGCGCGCACAGAGCCTTTCTCATACATGGTATTTTACCATGCCGCGGGAAATAAGGGAACAGGAAAATGGAAAATTCATAAATTCTTTATCTTCCCTCTTCGCCCGGTTTCCCTTTGCTTCCTTAATTAGACGCAAGAAACGTCTGTTTTGTTTCACAAAACCCGAAAATTTCCCAAAAATTTTTTACGCCGCGAAAAAACGCACATACACGAACACCCCCGCCGCGATCTGCGCAAGTAAGATCGCGGGGATGCCGAACTTGAAGTACCAGTGCCGCGTTTTGTGGTGAAAGACCCTCATTGCGAAAAGAGCACCCGCGCTGCCGAGCAGCAGCGCGAGTGCAAATAGAGTCTTTTCGGGCACGCGCCGCGCGCCCTGAATTTTGGCGCGGCGCTTGTCTGCGCCGTAGACGCAGAACGTCAGAATATTGATCGCGGCGAGATAGATGACAAAATATCTCACTTTTCGAGCTTGCTGAGCTCCACAGCCGCCGCCGCGCCGAGGCGGGCGTTGTTGAACACGAGCTGAATATTGGAATCCAGGCTGTCGCCGCCGGTCAGGTCCTTGATCTTGGCGAGCAGATACGGCGTCGTGGCCTTGCCGTGGATGCCGTCCTTCTTCGCGTCCTCGACGGCCTCGGCAATGGCCTTGTCGATGACTTCCTTGTCCATGGAGTACTCTTCGGGAATCGGGTTCGTGACGAGTAAGCCGCCGCGCAGACCCAGCTCGCGCTTGACGTGGAACGCCTTGGCCAGCTGCTCCGGCGTGTCGAGCTCGTAGTCGACGCCAAAGCCGGACTTGCGCGTGTAGAACGCAGGCAGCTCGCTCGTGCCGTAGCCGATGACGGTCACGCCGTGGGTCTCGAGATATTCGAGCGTCAGACCGAGGTCGAGGATGGACTTCGCGCCCGCGCACACGACCATGACGGAGGTGTTGGCCAGCTCTTCGAGGTCAGCGGAGATGTCGAACGTCTCCTGCGCGCCGCGGTGCACGCCGCCGATGCCGCCGGTGGCGAACACGCGGATGCCCGCCATGTCGGCGATCATCATCGTGGTGGTGACGGTGCAAGCGCCGTCCTTGCCCTGCGCGACGAGCACGGGCAGGTCGCGGCGGGAAGCCTTCGGGATGCCCGCGCCGGGGCGGCCGAGGTAGTCGATCTCTTCCTTGGAAAGGCCCGCCTTCAGGCGTCCGCCGATGATGGCGATGGTCGCGGGCACGGCGCCCGCGTCGCGAATGATCTGCTCGACCTTGAGCGCGGTCTCCACGTTCTGGGGGTAGGGCATGCCGTGGGAAATGATGGTGGATTCGAGCGCCACGACGGGCTTACCGGCGGCAAGGGCCTCGGCAACCTCGGGGGCGATATCCAGATACTTGTTCATAGTTAAAATCCTCCTGTAAAGTAATAGGTGAAAGTTTCACGTTTACCTTTTGAGGTAAGGTTGTATGATAACATACAACTTGTCAAAAGTCAATACAAAGCGGGGCTTGAATTTGCACGGGAAGTGGCATATAATACCTCTATTATCCCGTGAAAACCCACAAAAGGAAGGAAAATTATTATGGAACGAGTGAGAATTGCCGCGCTCTTCGCCGACAAAGAGCAGTACGGCGGCGCAAGCGTCACCGTATGCGGCTGGGCGAAGACCATCCGCGATATGAAGACCTTCGGATTCATCGAGCTGAACGACGGCTCGTGCTTCCGCAATTTGCAGGTCGTGATGGATGCGAATTCTCTTTCTAATTATAAGGAGATCGCCGCGCAGAACGTCGGTGCGGCCCTCATCGTGCGCGGCACCGTCGTGCTGACGCCCGAGGCCAAGCAGCCGCTCGAAGTCAAGGCAGCAGAGATCGAGATCGAGGGCGTGTCCTCCCCCGACTATCCCCTGCAGAAAAAGCGCCACAGCGTCGAATATCTGCGCACCATTCAGCATCTGCGCCCGCGCACGAACCTCTTCTCCGCGGCTTTCCGTGTGAGAAGCGCGGCGGCCTACGCCGTGCACGAGTTCTTCCAGAGCCGCGGCTTCGTCTACGTCAACACCCCCATCATCACCGGCTCTGACTGCGAGGGCGCGGGCGAAATGTTCCAGGTGACGACGCTCGACCTTGAGAACCCGCCGAGAACGCCCGACGGCAAGGTCGATTACAGCAAGGACTTTTTCGGCAAGAAGACGAGCCTGACCGTCTCCGGCCAGCTCAACGCCGAGAACTTCGCTATGGCGTTCGGCGACGTTTACACCTTCGGCCCCACGTTCCGCGCCGAGAATTCCAACACCGCGCGCCACGCCGCCGAGTTCTGGATGATCGAGCCGGAGATGGCGTTCTGCGACCTCGACGGCGACCTTGAGGTCATGGAGGCGATGGTCAAGCATATCATTCGCCGCGTGATGGAGCGCTGCCCGGACGATCTCGCGTTTTTCAACAGCTTTGTCGACAAGGGTCTGCTGGAGCGTCTCCAGCACGTCGAGAGTTCCGACTTTGGCCGCGTGACGTATACCGAGGCCGTCAAGCTCTTGAAGGAGAGCGGCCAGAAGTTCGACTACCCCGTCGAGTGGGGCATCGACCTTCAAACCGAGCACGAGCGTTACCTGACCGAGCAGATCTTCAAGCGCCCCGTGTTCGTCACGGACTATCCGCAGGAGATCAAGGCGTTCTATATGCGCCTCAACGACGACGGCAAGACCGTTGCCGCGGCGGACTGCCTCGTTCCGGGCATCGGCGAGATCATCGGCGGCAGCCAGCGCGAGGAGCGCATCGAGCTGCTCGAAAAGCGCATCCGCGAGCTCGGCATGAATCCCGAGGACTACTGGTGGTACTGCGACCTGCGCCGCTACGGCTCCTGCCGTCACGCGGGCTTCGGCCTTGGCTTCGAGCGCATGGTGATGTATTTAACGGGCATCGGCAACATCCGCGACGTGGAGCTGCATCCGAGAACGGTGGGCAACGCAGACTTCTAATTCTTCAAAAAACAAGGGACACGGAAACCGTGTCCCTTGTTTTTTGAGAATTACACTCCGCTTCGTGCCTTGCCGCCCAAAGGGCGGCTTCGACACGCGCGGAGCGAGAAGAGTTTTTTGGCACGCGCATGTCGCGCCAAAAAACGATTCGAAATCATTTCGCGTCTGCGGATGCGAAAAGCTGTGACGCTTTCATTATTTGTGGTAAATAGTTACAAATGGGAACAAAAGCGCCAAAGGTGTAGTCAAAAGAAGTGAAGTCTGCTATAATGACCGCGCAGTTTTGAGAGAGGAGATTTTGACATGAAACACTTTTTTGCACTGCTGCTCAGCGCGCTGATGGTGCTGTCGCTGCTGACTGCCTGCGGCGACAAGGTGACGCCGTCCGACGGCGACGATCAGACCGTCACGGACGAGAATGGCAGCGACACCGACAACAATACTGACGATACAACTGATCCCTACGACGCCGTGCGCAGCTACTGGTCCGAGGACCAGCTCACGCAGGCCTGGGGGCCGGATCAGGTGGTGGAGCACCTCTTTTTCCACCCGATCATCGCCTACCCGCAGTGGGCCTTCCATGACTGCAATGCCAGTCAGGACCAGCGCTACGGCCTCGACGACTGGATGGTGACGGTCGACGAATACAACAAAATTTTGCAGTCCGTGTACGACAAGGGCTACATCTTAGTCGCGATGGAAGACGTCTGGAGCGAGGTGACGGACGAGTCCGGCACGCACATGGTGCGAAACACCCTGATGCTGCCAGAGGGCAAAAAGCCGCTCATCATCAGCTTTGACGACGTGAACTACTACCCCTACATGCTCGACGAGGGCTTCACGAGCAAGCTCGTCGTCGGCGAGGACGGCGAGATCTGGGCGCAGTGCACCGATCCGTACACAAATGAGACCTTTTTGACCAAGGAACTCGACGCAACGCCCATTCTCGACCAGTTTGTCTACGAGCACCCCGACTTTTCGCTGAACGGCGCGAAGGCCATCTTCTCGCTGACGGGCTATCAGGGTATTTTAGGTTACCGCACGCAGGATGACCGCGACATCGCGGCAGATTCGCCCGACCGCCCCGCGTTCGATGCCTACCGCGCGAGCGAGATCGAGGCCGTCAAGCCCGTCATAGCGCGTTTGAAGGAGACCGGTTGGACGTTCGGCAGCCACACCTGGGGCCACATCCGCCTCGACACCAAATCGCTCCAGACCGTCATCAACGACACCGAGCGCTGGGCGGACGAGGTCGGCTCGCTCGTCGGCCCCACGCAGATTTTGTTCTATCCGCACGGCGGCCGTCCCGACGGTGATGACTGGCACCAGACCGGTGAGCGCTTCAAGTACCTGCAAAGCCAGGGCTTCCGCATCTTCGCGAGCGTCGGCACGAGTTCGTTCAGCTATGTGAAGCCCGACATTTCCGCCGTCATCTGCGACCGTCTGCATCCGGACGGCACCACGCTGCGCCACTCGCGCAGCCGCTATCTGCAATTCTATAATGCCGAGGACATCATGGATACGCAAGTCCGTCCCGATCTTGGCGTAGACTGGTGAGGAGGCGTTATTATGGCAACGTTAGAAGAACTCAAGGCGAAGGCCGTCGCCATGCTGGACATGGCGTATGTGCCGTATTCCCACTTTCCCGTGGGCGCGGCGCTCGAATGTGAGGACGGCGCGGTCTTCACCGGCTGCAACATCGAAAATTCGAGCTACGGCCTGACGAACTGTGCCGAGCGCACCGCGGCGTTCAAGGCCGTGAGCGAGGGGCACCGGCGCTTCAAGCGCATCGTCATCGCTGGGCGCAGCGACGACTACTGCTACCCCTGCGGCGCGTGCCGTCAGGTGCTCTACGAGTTCGGGCCCGACATGGAGGTCGTGTGCCTGAATAAGGACAACGAAGAAAAGCACCTGCACATCAAGGAGCTGCTCCCCTACGGCTTCGACCAGACGTGGCTTGCAATCGACGAAAAATAACGAAAAAAGAGAGCGGCGCTGCCGCTCTCTTTTTTCTTCGTTTCAGTTGCTTCCAGAGGAAGAGGCTCCAATCGTCACCTCGCCGCTCATCGTTTCGATCGTAAGCTCGCTCACCGCGCCGCCGTCGAGCGCGGGCACGGTGTAGTGTGTTTCGCGGTCGCCGCAGGCGATGAGCGTGCCTTCGCGCTCGGTGAGCGCGGAGCGGAACGCGCCGCTTTTCGTTTCATAGTCGAGAGTAAAGCCGTCCTGCGCGGGAAGGGTCAGATAGATGCTACCGCTCTCCGTTTCGGCATCAAGGCGCAGCGCACGCTCGGTAGCCAAAATCAGGTCACCGCTGACGCTTTCGAAGTCCAGCGCGCCGAGCGCGCCGGCGATATCCACCTTGCCGCTCGCGGTTTCGATCTCGGCACTCTCCGCATCGCCCGCCAGCTCGATCGCGCCGGAGACGGTCGAGAGCTCGATTTTCCCCCATGTGCCGTCCACCACGCCCACGCTACCGTTCACCGTCTCGATCTCGACCGTGGGGCAGGTTGCGCACATCACGCGCGCGTCGCCGCCGACGGTCGAAAGCTTGATGCTGCCGGAAACGTCCGCGCCCACGATGGTGTAGGCGTCCGTTGTTTCGACTTCGATCTCCTCAAAGTGACCGGCGCTGACCAGTTCCCTCGGAAGTCCCACGTCGAGGTGCTTTTCCCCGTTGTAGCTGCCGCGGTAAGCGTCGCCGAGGAAGCGGATGCGCAGCGTGTCGCCGTCGATCGCGCAGACCATCTTCTCGCTCTCGGCGAGCGGCGCGGTGGATTCCTCCTTCACGCTGATCTGCGCGCTCTGCTCGGCGGCATAGATGTTCACGCTGCCGCTGCGCCACGAGATGTCGATCTTGCGGATGTCTTCGCTCTCGCCGATGCTGAGCACCGCGCCCGGGTGGAGCTCTTCGCTCCCCTCCGCCTGCGTGCAGAAGGTGTAGGTCGCGCTGCTGCCGTCCCAGAGCGCGTCGACGGCGAAAATGCCGTCGCTTTGCGGCAGTTCTGCGCGGAATGTGCCGTTATCCTGCCGCTGGGCGGTCACGGTCTCGGACGACAGGCCGGTGCTGCCCCAGGCGTCGGACGGCCAGCAGCGGAGACTGACGGAATCGGGCGAATTATCGCTGAAATCGAGCGTTACGGTGTAGAAATAGGCGGCCGACACTGCAAAGGGCATTTCCAGTACAGGCGTGATGTCACGGGAGGTTTCGTCCAGCGGGTGCGCGCCGCAGGCAATGACGGTCATGCTCTGTAGGCCCTGGGGGTAGGTCCAGTCGTAGCTGCTGCTTTTGAGGGTGACGCTGCAAGCGTTTGCGCCTGTCACCGTCAGTGTCGGCGGGGTTTGGCGCGCGGCCTCGTCTGCACTTTTTTCGCCGCAGGCGGCGAGGGAAAGGGCCAGCGCGAGGGGGAGCAGGAGGGAAAGAAGCTTCTTCATCGTTCGTTCCTCATTTCTTTCGGATACTTCTATAGACGTATGATAGCCGAAAAAGTTCCCGCGCACAACGGCGATCGTTGCACAAAACGCGGCAATTTGTGGTATCGTGAATTCTAATACCGGAGGCGGTACAGCTTTTTGCCGCGTTGTGTGCAACGCTGCTTCATGATACGGCGTATCATGAAAAGGCAAATCATGCATCAGTGTTCCCGCGTTTGCAGGGGGGGTGTGGGCTGCCTTTTCCAACATTATCAAAATTTGGGGGAAAGAGCATGGAGACGACAACAAATTACAAACTTCCGCAATGGGTCAAGGCGGACCCGATCAAAATGCAGGACTTCAATGCCGCGTTTGCGAGCATCGACGCGGCGCTCAAGGCTGAGGGTGACGCGCGCAGCGAGGCCGACGGCACGGCGGCGGAGCGCATCACGGCATTGGCGCAGACGATCGCAAACGGTAAAATCTGCCGCATCAAATACGGCAGCTACGCCGGCAATGGTCTGAGCGGCGCGGAAAATCCCAACAAGATCGACTGCGGCTTTTACCCGCTGCTTGTGATGGTGAGCGAGCAGAGCGACACGCAGCACTGGGCGCTGCGCGGTGTCAGCGGGTTTTACAACTCGAATAACCGGGGCAACGCGGCGATATGGGACAACAGCAGCGTAAGCTGGTTCTGCCAGCAGGAAGAGGATCAGTATTTCGCCCCGCCCGCCATTCAGTTCAATGAGGCGGGCAAAACATATCATTATGTGGTGCTCGGCTGTGACGCGGACTGAGACGCAGAAAAACAAAAAACAGCCCCCGGCTCAAAAGAGCCGAGGGCTGAAACTCTATTCAGAGATTTTTTGCGCTTACGTCAATGATTAGTTGGCGTAGTAAGCGTTGAGAACACCAGAATCAGTGAGCTTGCCAACAGTTCTGTCGATGGTGAGGGTGATGGAGTCGGGACCGAAAGCGGTGAGCTTGGCGGTAGAGACGCCGAACTCAGCAGCAGCACCATTAAGGGTGATGGTGTAGGCGCCATCAACGGGATTCTTAACAGTCTTGGCGTAGGACTGGAGAACAGCACCGGTGTCCTTATTCACGATGTTCAGGGTGTAGGTGTAAGAGGTAGCGAGAGGATCGGGGTTGGTGGAGGTGTCGACCTTGTTCACAGCGTAAACCTGGAGCGCCAGACGGTTGAGGGTGGCGGAGGTGCCAGCGGGATCAGCGTTGTAAACAACGATGACGTTCTGCGTGGTGACGTCGCCGAGAGCCAGAGGCATCTTGGTCAGGCCGTCAACGCCGTTGCCGGAAACCGTGTAGAACTTGTCGCCAGTGATGGTGCCATCGACATAGTCGGTGTAGACAGAGTTCTTGTAGGTGTCCTTGTCAGCGCCCACGATGGAGTCGACCTTAACGGTGTAGCCGGCGTAGGCAGCAGCCATGGGATAGCCGGTGAAGGCGGTGATGGCAGCGGTGGTGGAGGACTCAGTGCCGATCGCAGCGATGGCGACATAATCCTTGACGTAGTTGTTGCTCAGAGCGACCTTGAAGAGACCGCCGGCGACCTTATTGGTAGCCTGGGTTCTGAGGGCGTTGAGCAGGGTGAGGACGATAGCGTCGTCCTTGGAGCCGTAGATGTTGCCCTTCACGCCGTCAACGTAGCCGGGGATGGTGTAGACACCGGTCTTGGCGTCATAGGAGACCTGCTCGTTGGCATAGTAGAAGAGGCTGGTGACCTTGGCGGCAACGGGATCGGCGATGACGTAGACGTAATCGGCGACCTTATCACCGTTCAGATCGACGAAGTCGACCTCAGCCTGAGCATAGTTGTCGATGTTGCCGAGACCAACGATGGACTTGAAGGTGTAGGGATTGGTAGTGTTGTTGCGGACCAGGAAGACGGTGGCATCGTCAACGATCAGGTTTTTGCCGTTGTACTGGGTGTTCTTGCTGACGAACAGGTTCTCGTTGAAGAACTTGGCGTCAACACCGGTAGCGACTTCGACAGCGGCGAGAGTGCCGTTTGCCTGGGTGGTGAACTGGAAGAGGTGGCCGTTCAGGATACCGTTGACATCACAGACAGCGTTGGTGTTGATGTAGGAGTCAACGTAGAAGTAGTCACCATCAACCTTCATGACCTTGTTCTGGATGCCGGTGCTGTGGGTGACCTTACCGGTCGCAATCTTGGGGGCCACAACGCCGGAAGCAGTATCGTCGAAGTAGGTCATCTTGCTCAGGTCGACCACAGCAGTGGTGCCGTCCATGTAGGTGACGTTCGCCTTAGCAACGCCGGAACCGTCCGCAGCGTTGCCAGCCCACCAGATGGAGTTGATGACGCCGTAGCTGGTAGCAGCAGCGATCTCAACGTTACCGATGAGGTTGTTGTACTGATCGAAGAACCAGGTGAACTTGTTGGTGCTAGCCACCGCGTTGTCGAAGTAGAACTTGACAGCATCGTCATAGACAGTGCCCTCGACGTTGTGCTGCTTGGCGTTGTAGTAGATCACGCTCTGAGCGCCGTCAATGGAAGTGGCCTTGGAAACGATCTCGCCGTACTTGTCAGCGGCGGTCTTGATGAGGCCGCTCTCGGTAGCGCTGTTAAAAGCGTTGGTGTAGGCGTTCAGGAGAACGTAATCGCCGACAGCATACGGATACGCATCCTCGCCGTTGGTGAGGGTGAGCGTGGTAGCAGCAGTGGAGCCCTTGGTGGCATAGACATCGAGCTTGATGGTAGCCTCGGTGCGCAGGTGGCCCTGAGCGTCATAAGCGGCAGGAGCAACATAGGTGACCTTGGCGAGGAAGGTGTCGATCATGACGATGGTATCGTCATAGACCTCAAACAGACGGCCCTGAGCACCCATCTTGGTGACGGTGTCGGTCAGGTTGACCGTGTAGGTCGTGGGCTGCTTCTGGCCGTTGACATACAGGGTGTAAGCGGTGTCGACCTTCAGGCCAGCGTCGTGAGCGACGTCGCACTCAGTAACAGCCTTGGTGTAGGTCAGGTTGGGCTTCTCAACGAAGGTAGTGGCCTTGTCGCCGGTGTTGTAGGTCCACTTGGTG
>OGFN01000794.1_pt1 | contig 14053 bp, 18 predicted proteins | sample 1570921 | NCBI WGS metagenome assembly OGFN01 (sample SAMEA2581940, study PRJEB24529) | metagenome | biome: Human gut stool | place: China | collected 2011
GGGCATGACCGGCAATATGATGCTGCGCTCCTGGCGGAAGGGCGGCGGCGGTGGCGGCGCTGTGCGGCCTGATGTGGGTGCTGCTCTCCCGCAGCTTCCTGCATATCGCTACCTCCACCGGAAAAACCGCCCGCGGGACGTACCGGGAGACCGCCCTGCGGCGGCGCAGCGTGGACGGGGCGCTGCTGCACCGGGAGCTGGCGCATTTTGCCGCCAACCCCGCCTATATGCTCAACTGCGGCCTGGGGACCTTCCTGATGCCCATTTGCGCCGTCGCCGTGCTGTGGAAGGGCGGCAGCCTCTTTGCCATGCTGGACGCCCTGTTTGCGGATACCGAGGGCAGCGTCCCGGTGATGCTGTGCGTGCTGCTGTGCGGCCTGGCGTCCATGAATCTCATGACGGCCCCCTCCGTGTCCCTGGAGGGAAAGAGCCTGTGGCTCATGCAGTCGCTTCCGGTGGAGCCGTGGCAGGCCCTTCGGGCGAAGCTGCGGATGCAGGTGCTGCTGACGGTCCCGCCGCTGCTGCTTTGCGCGGTGTGCGCGGCCATCGTCTATCCCCTGGGCCTGGTGGGGCTTCTGGTCATGGCGGTGTTTGCCGCGTCCTATGCCCTGCTGGGGGCCCTGGCGGGCCTGACCCTGGGGGTCAAAATGCCGGTGCTGACCTGGACCGACCAGCTGATGCCCATCAAGCAGAGCGCGCCGGTGATGCTGACCCTGTTCGGCGGCATGGGCTACACGATCCTGCTGTTTGCGGGTTTTCTGCTGCTGCCCGGCTGGCGGCTGGGCTTTGCCGGATACGCGGCCTGCTTCGCGGCGGCCAACCTGCTGCTGTGCGCGGTGCTGCACCGGTGGCTGCGGAAAAAGGGCGCGGCGCTGTTTGCCGCCCTGTGACGGAGCCGGTTCCCGGCTTGACTTTTCCGGAGGAATTGCTATAATACCGCTAACTAATACTTGTTAGTGGGGTGCGATGATGAAGCAGGAGGACACGAAGCAGAGAATTCTGGACAAGGCCCTGGAGCTTTTTTCCGCCCGCGGCTATGACTCTGTCAGCGTGGGGGAAATTGCAGAGGCGGTGGGCATCAGGGCTCCCTCGCTCTATAACCATTTTCCGGGCAAGCAGGCGATTTTTGACGCCATTATGGAGTCCACGGCGGCGCAGTATGAGGCGGACACCGGCAGGCTCAACATCCATGTGCAGAGCGCGTCCCGGGATATCCCGGTTTTTGCGGAGATCACCGAGGACGCGCTTTATGAGAAGGTGCGGCAGATTTTTGCATACTCCCTCCATAATGAGCAGATCAGCCGCTTTCGCCGCATGATGACCATCGAGCAGTTTCGCTCGCCGGAGCTGGCCGCCCTGTATTCCGGGCGCTATGTGGACCGGGTGCTTGCCTATCACGCCGGTATCTTCCGGGCGCTGATGGCGTCCGGCGAGATCGCGGCGGAGGACCCGGACACGCTGGCCATGCTGTGTGTGGCCCCGGTGCTGACCCTGATCGGCATCTGCGACCGCCAGCCGGAGCGGGAGGGCGAGTGCCTGGAAAAGCTGCGGCAGCATGTGACGCTCTTTTTCCGGTTGGTCCATGGCGGAAACAACCGGGAGATATAGGGATGGAAAGCCAAACCCTCCGGCGGGGCCGGAGGGTTTGGTTTTCCATTGGAAGGGCGTTTGACATTCCCGGGGCCATGTGTTACAATTTGGTTACAAGTATTTATTAAAAGGAGAAGTGTTATGTCTGAGGTTAAAAAGGGCAACGGCCTTGTTTATAAAAATCATCCCCTGCGCCGCGTTGACAACCTGATCTATTACGGCAGCATGGCCGACAAGTATATCGTCCTGCTGCAGATCCTGGACACCAAGAAGGAGCAGGACATGGACGTGGCCACCCGGGTGTCCGTCCAGCTGCAGATGACCGACCCCGACCTGAAGTCCCGGGACCGCGTGGTGAAGAAGTCCGAGAAGGACAGCCTCTACGCCGCCATGGACGTGGGCTGCATCTGGCTGGAGCGCGCCCTGGCCGGCAAGTAAGCCGATTTATCCACACCCGATAAGGAGTCCTGTTCATGAAGCTCAGCCGCAAGGCGGCTGCCGCTGTGCTGGCGGCGGCCCTGACCCTGTCCCTGTGCGTCATCTCCGCGCTGCCCGGCGGGCAGCCCCGGATGGACGCCATGACCTATAACATCGACACCCTGCCTGCCCGGGACCTGCGCCCGGTGGTAGACGGCCCGGAAACGGAGGCGGACTACACGCCCCCGGCCCAGGCCATCCACACCGCCGCCCAGGAGGAAGCAACTGCGGAGGTTTCCGCTGAAGCTCCTGCGCCGGAGGCCCCTGCCCGGGAGAAAACCGAAAGCGCCGCTCCTGCCCAGCCCGCCTCCTCCACGTCCGTTCTGGCCGTGGGCGTCACGGCGGACAGCGTCCGCCTGCGGGCCGCCGCCAACACCGGCAGCGCCATTCTGGCGGAGCTGAACCGGGGCACCGCCGTGTCCGTTCTGGGCCGCCAGGACGGCTGGTACAAGGTGAATTATGACGGAAAAACCGGCTATATGTCTGCGGACTATGTGACGGCCCGGTCCTCTGCCGGTGACCTGCGCTGCGTGGCCCGGGTCATCTCCGACGGGCTGAATCTGCGCAGCGGGGCCGCCGCCTCCGGCGCGGTGCTGGCCACCGTCTCCCGGGGCGAATATGTGGACGTGTCCGGCTTTGAAAACGGCTGGTTCCGGGTGCAGTACAGCGGCAAAACCGGCTATATGTCCGGGGATCACCTGACCCTGGCCGCCGCCCGGCCTGCCGCCCCCGCCCCTGCGCCTGCTGCCCCCACCACGCCTGCTGCCCCTGCCTCCGGCACCGGGGCGGAGATCGCCGCCCTGGCCCGGTCCTTTGTGGGCAAGGCCCCCTATGTATACGGCGGCGCGGGCCCCGCAGGCTTTGACTGCTCGGGCTTTACCATGTATATCTATGGTCAGTTCGGCATCCGCCTGCCCCATGGGGCCACGGATCAGATGCGCTACGGCGCCGCCGTGGACCGCAGCCAGCTGCAGCCCGGGGACCTGATCTTCTTCCACGACGACTACTATTCCTCCAGCACCGCCTCCCACTGCGGTATCTATGTGGGCAACGACCAGTTTGTCCACGCCTCCACCTATGGAAGCGGCGGCGTCCTGCTGACGGCGCTGAACGGCAATCCCTACTACTCCGCCCACTATATCGCCGCCCGGCGCATGGGCTGAAACGATACATATTAAAAACGGTCCCCGCTTCGGCGGGGACCGTTTTTTGTTCTGCTTTCACTTGTCGGCGTCATGGTGGGGGAAATCGTCCAGAAGCATCTGCCGCAGATGACGGCCTGCCGGAGGAAAAAGCCCTTGAAAAAGCCGCGTGTGAAATCACCCTTATATCGCGTTTTTACCTCCCAAATACGGCAAAAAGCTGTGTCAGAAATGGCACAGTTTTTTGCCGCTTTTTTTGGAAGGAGCGGTACGTTTCGCTCCGTGAGAAAGCCTTGACTTTCAAGGCTGCTTTTTTTATAATCTTTGCATAAGAAAGGCGTGATCTATCGTGAATGCTCAGATAATCTGCATCCTGTTTTCCGTTCTCCTGGTGCCGTTCAACCTGCTCTGCACCCACTGGATGATCCGGGAGGCCGTGCATCTGACCGGGATGACCTATATGGAATTCAAAGAAGCCACCTCCGGCATCAGTGCGTCGTCCGTTAGAAGAAAGCGGAACTGGTGGTACTACGTCCACTTCTTCAACGAGTACAGCGCCAACCCGGAAAAGTCCATCTGCTTTATGCGGATGCACGTGGCGGCGGTCCTCCCCAGCGTGGCGGCCATGTACCTCTTGGCCCGGGTGTATGCCAGCCCGGACCGGGTGTCCTTCGCCATGACCGGCAACTGCATCCTGCTTGCCGTCAACCTGGTTCTGGCCGCCGGGGGCGCGCTCTACAGGCGGGGCCATCCCCTGGACCCCGTTGCGGCGGAGAAGCTTCGGGAAAAGCACCAGGCGGAGCGGGCATACAGCCGGGCGCACCTGGGGCAGATGACGGCTCGTGTCGCCGTGCCGGTGGGCGTCCTTCTGGCGGTCCTGTATATCTTTGGAAGCGGCGCGGCCTCCGGACGGACGGAAACGCCGGACCCGGTACATTTTGCGCAGATTCTGCAGGAAAAGGGGTACGAAACGGCGGACGTATCCCTGACCTATGGACGGATCGACCGGAACAAGCTCACCCAGGCCATCGCCGGGGCAAAGGGCGGCAGTCGGGTGGAATGCTATCGCTACGCCGACGATAAAACGGTGGACCTGGTGTATAACCAGATATCCTATGAGACAGCCCCGGACCTGGAGCCCAGGGCGCGGGAAAGTCACGAGACTACCCTCTCAGGCGGCGGCAAGATGTTCACCATAGTGGCGGACGGCGTGTACTATCTGGTGCTGTTCCGGGGTGACACGCTGATTTATGCCTGTTCGCCGGATTCTCTGACGGAGATCAACGAAATTCTGGCGGAGACCGGCTATCTGCGGAGGTAAGGGAACATGAAAGCACTGCCAAAACACTGCCTGCCGCACCATGCGGTGCTCCTGCTGGTCTATCTGTCCGCGCTTTTTCTTACAAGCCGCGCGGCCAACCTGCCCAACCTGTTTTACATGGCCTTCAACGGCCTTGTGCTGGGGCTGAGCGCCGCCTATATGCGCTGGGACTTTGACACGGACCTCTTCAGGCTGAAGCGGACTGCCGCCAACGTGGTCCGGCAGGTTCTGACGGGACTGGGGTTGGGGTGCCTGCTGGCGATGGTTTTCGCGGGCGTCGCCATGCTGTTCGAGGACATTTCGCTGTTTCCCCGGCTGGGCATACAGAATGCCGCCGGCTTCATCCTGGTGCAGATGATCGTTGCATTGGCTGAGGAGGCGTATTTCAACTACTACCTGTACGACACCCTGATGCGGTTGTTCAGAGGGAAAGCCGTGTGGAGCATGGCGGCTGCGGCCGCGCTGTTTGCCGGGGTACACTGGGCGATGAACGGCAGCGTGAAGCAGGTGGTCATCGCCTTTGCCTTCCGGCTGGCCGCCCTGCTGGTCCGGCAGATAATCCGCCGGGACAACGCCTTTTACATCTGCGCCGGGATGCACTTTTTCTATAACCTGATGGTATTTTTTGTGATTTCCATCTGATGGAGGAGCACAGGCTCCACTGGTACGAAGCATAAGATCCTGTATGATAAGGCTCTGTTTCAGCGGGAAATGGAGGTGCTGATGGAGCGAAGCAAGGAGGCATAAGAATTAGGAATGTGGAGAAAACAAAATAGAAAATTTTCGCTTTATTTCCGAATCATGGGCTTAGTGATGCTAATCGTGGGCATCGGCCTGATTGTCGACGGAATCGGCAATTATGTTGATCAATCCCGCCAGAAGGACTGGATCACTACATCGGCCACGGTCACAGATGTCTCCAGCGAAGAAGGCAGTTCCTCGTCACTACATAACAGCCACATTACCTACTACATCATGACATATGAGTATGTCGTGGACGGGAAAACCTATACGGGCAGCACAGGACGTATGTCATCACCCCGCCTGGTCGGTGATACCATTACCGTGAAATACGACCCGGAAATGCCGGAAGAGAACACGGCGATTCTCTCTCCCAATACCCGTGATCTGGTGGTACTTCTGATTTTGGGAACGGCCATCGCAGTGGTGGGCTTTTTCCTCTCTGGGGGGGTGGAGCTGTTTCGCAATCTCCTGCGAAAGAAGCACACTGAGGAGCCGAAGGAATCGGTCCCGAAGACAGATATAGGGTTTGATTCAACGGCCATTGCAAAGATCCCGGCAAAGCAGTGGGTTCCCCGACTTGCGGCTTGGCTTCTTGCGTTCGTTGCCGTTATCCTTTTCGTGAAATTTTTCCTTACGTCGGGAGCTGCGGACTTGGATGAGTTCCGCAATGCCGCAGTGGCGACCGGCTACACCGCTGTGGACTCCACGGAGGACGTTCGCCAGAGATGGGGCGTCGGGTCCATGTTGATCCGCTCTGTTTCCGTGCATGAGGACTCCTTGCGGTTAGACTTCTGTAGGCTGGATTCCGCAGACGGCTGCCGCCGCATCTATGCTGCTGCGACCCTCCCAATCACCGGTGAGGTGACGGAGAGCAATACCGCTGCTCGTCAGATCTATGCCGTGGACAGCCCCACGAATTTCGCAGCAAAGATCCGTAGCGGCAGGATGATGCTTTATGTGTATACTACGCAGGAGGATAAGGCCGATGTGCTTGCGTTTCTGGAATCTGTGGGCTACTGGGGCAAATAAGAAAGCGGGAAATTTACCACTGCAGACCTACAAATCCTAATGTCAAAGTAATTGGAGGAGCTATGAAGAGGTTCAAGGGCTTTAATCCCATGCTGTTTGCGGCGGCGGTGATCTTTCTCTGCGTCACGGTCTATAGCCTGGTCAGCAATGTCACCGTCTATGTGCGGCAAAGGAACTGGCCGGTCACCACGGCGACGGTGATCGACGTGGCCGAAAACGGAAAAGAATACAACATCACCTACCAGTACGAGGCCCGGGGCAACGTTTACACCGGGAAGCTGCACCGGGTGCGCTTGCGCTACGGCTTCGGGGAGACCCTTGCCGTCCGGTATGACCCCGACGCGCCGGAGAAGTCCATCCGGCAGGGGGTCATGACCCGCCGGTCGCTCCTGACGCAGGCGGGGCTATCGGTGGTTTTCTGCCTGGTGGGGTACTGCCTGATCCGGCGGGCCCTGCCCCAAAAGGAGCCGGAGGAGAGCGCTCCGGAGCGGCCCGCCCCCAAGACACCGGCCCGAAAATCCCGGCCCGCCGAAGGAACCGTCAGCGCGGCGGAGGTCCGGCAGGCCGAGGACCGGGTTTTCCGGGAGGTGTGCCAACTGGTGCGGGACGTCCAGGAAAAGCACCCGTCCGTGGGATACGCGGTGCGGCTGGAGCAGCCCGCCCCGCTGGAGGCGGCGGGCTATGCACCAGCCCGCTACGAAGCCTGGCTCATCGTCTCCCTGGCCCGGAACCGGACGATCCTGGAAAGCGGCCCGGACACCGGGGAGTGGCCCGACGCCCGGGACAGGATCACCCGCATCAGAGGCGGGAGGCTGACGGTTTCCGACGACTATGGCCGGCTTTCCCGGGAGCTGGAGGCCATCACCGCCGACTATGAGGCCGGGCCCGACGCCTATGCCGAGAACAAGGCAGCCTCCGATGAGATGCTGCGGGAGGCCTGCCGGGTGGAGTGGATTGGATAAGCGGCAGAGCATAAAAAATCCCGGCGCGGTGTTTCCGCGCCGGGATTGATATTTTCTTGTTATCAGCTTTTGCCGTGGATTTCCGCGCCGCACTTGGGGCAGGTGATGACGATGCGGCCCTTGCCCCGGGGTACCCGGCACACCGTGCGGCAGTTGGGGCAGGTGAAATACTTGTGCTCCTTGTCCCGGCTGCGGGACAGGGCCTGCCGCAGGGGATAGACCACCTTGTTCATATAAGCCGCATTTTCTGCCCGGCGCTTGGACAGGTTCTTGGAAAACATGCGAAACACCATCCAAATGGTCAGCACCATGGCCACCGCCGACAGAATGCTGTAGGCCACCTGGTTCCGGACAAAGAGGTTGACCACGTCCAGAATAATGGCCGCCCAGAGGGTCACGAACCCCAGCTGGTCCACGCCGTTGCGCCCATACATGAACCGGGCCAGGGAGTTGCCAATTTTTTGGAAGAAATTCATACGAGCGCCTCGTTCTGCAAAAAAATGAGGTCCTTCCGGAAAAGGACGCACTTATTCTACAGGAATCTGCCGCAAACGTAAAGCCTTTCTTTGCAAAATTCACAGAATGGACATGATTTTTTCCGTCGCAGGCCTCCGGGACCGGGGAATCGGCCCTTTTCCTCGTTGCAATCTGCCGGGGGGATTGGTATAATGTATGCGTATTCTTTTGCCCAATTGAGGGCCGGCGAACCGCCGGCCCCCTATCTGAAAAGCGGCGGCCGGCGTCTCCTGCGGGGCGGGAGGGCTGCGCCGGACTGGCCGGAGAGCTTCCGGTCCCGGGCCGCTTGAGCCATCCTATGCCGTCTGCCGCCGCCCCGTCACCCTGCTGATTGAAAGGACCGATTCTCATGATCAAAATTTCCCCCTCTATCCTGTCTGCGGACTTTGCGTATCTGGCCCGGGACATTCAGGCCATCTCCACTGCGGATTACGTCCATGTGGACGTGATGGACGGCCTGTTCGTGCCCAACATCTCCATCGGCATCCCGGTGGTGAAGTGCATCCGTCCGGTGACGGACCTGCCCCTGGACGTGCATCTGATGATTCAGGAGCCGGTGCGCTATGTGGACCAGTTCTGCGACGCCGGGGCGGACATCGTCACCTGTCATGTGGAGGCCGACATCCAGGAGAACATCCTGGCCGCCATCGACAAAATCCACGCCAAGGGCAAAAAGGCCGGCGTGGTGGTGAAGCCCAGGACCCCGGCCAGCGCCGTGCTGCCGTTTATCGACCGGGTGGAAATGATCCTGGTGATGACGGTGGAGCCCGGCTTCGGCGGCCAGAAATTCATGGCCGATATGATGCCCAAGGTGCAGGAGATCCGCCGGTACATCGACGCCATGAACCCCGGCTGCGAGCTGGAGGTGGACGGCGGCGTGGACCCCAGTACCTGCAAGATCTGCGTGGCCAGCGGCGCAAACGTCCTGGTGGCCGGGTCCGCCGTGTACAAGGCGGTGGACATTCCCGCCCGCATCCGGGAGCTTCGGGGCTGATGCGGCCCGATTTCACTTGAAAAGGAAGATACTATGGAATTTTTTCCCGCCCCTCTTGAAAATCTGGTGGAGCAGTTCGCCCGGCTGCCGGGCATCGGCTCCAAGTCCGCTCAGCGGCTGGCCTTTCATGTGCTGAACCTGCCCCAGGACCAGGCCCGGGCCTTTGCCGACGCCATTCTGGAGGCCAAGCGCAGCGTGACCCTGTGTCCCGTGTGCCAGAACCTCACCAGCGGGGGCCTGTGCCCCATCTGCGCCTCGCCCAAGCGGGACGAGAGTACCATCTGCGTGGTGGCGGACCCCCGGGACGTGGTGGCCATCGAGCGCAGCCGGGAGTATAACGGCCGGTACCATGTGCTCCACGGGGTGCTGTCCCCCATGAACCACGTGGGCCCCGACGATCTGCAGATCAAGTCCCTGGTGGACCGGGTGGCCCAGGGCGGCATTCAGGAGGTCATCATGGCCACCAATCCCGACACCGAGGGGGAGACCACCGCCATGTACTTGGCAAGGCTCTTAAAGCCCTTCGGGGTAAAGGTCACCCGCCTGGCCTACGGCATCCCCGTGGGCGGCCACCTGGAATTTGCCGACGACGCCACGCTGATGCGTGCCCTGGAAGGCAGGCGGGAGCTATGAAGCGTGTATGCTGCGCCGTGCTGGCGGCGCTTCTGCTGTGCCTTTCCGGCTGCGGCGTCCAATCGGAGCCGGAACAGCTGAGCCTGTTCGCCATGGACACCTATATGACCCTGGCCGCCTACGGAGACAAGGCTTCGGAGGCCCTGGCCACCTGCGGCCAGGAGCTGAACCGTCTGGACGGGGCACTGTCCCGGACCCGGGAGGGAAGCGAAATCTATACCCTGAACGCCCAGGGCAGCGCCGATGTGTCCCAGGAGACGGCGGACCTGATCTCCGCCGCCCTGACCCTGAGCAAGGCCACCGGCGGGGCCTTTGACCCCACCGTTGCCCCGCTTGTGACCCTTTGGGGCATCACCACCGACAGCCCCCGGGTACCCCGGCAGGAGCAGATCGACGCCCTGCTCCCCCTGGTGGGGACGGAGCACGTGACCCTGGAGGGTACCCGCGTCACCCTGGATGCGGGCTGCGCCATGGACCTGGGCGGCATCGCCAAGGGCTACGCTTCCGACCGGCTGGCGGACATCTTCGCCCAATACGGGGTAGACAGTGCCCTGGTGAGCCTGGGGGGCAACGTGTACGCCCGGGGAACAAAGCCCGGGGGCGCTGCCTGGAGCGTGGCGGTGCAGCACCCGGAGCAGGAGGGCTATGCCGCGATGCTGTCCCTGACCGACGCCTTCGCCGTTACCTCCGGCGGCTATCAGCGGTATTTCACCGGCCCGGACGGAACGGTGTATCAGCATATTCTGGACCCCAAGACCGGCTGGCCGGTGCAGGGGGACCTGCTGTCCGTCACCATTGTGGCGGATAACGGCACCATGGCCGACGCCTATTCCACGGCTCTTTATGTGATGGGCCGGGAGGCCGCCCAGGATTTCTGGCGGCAGAACGGCGGCTTTGATATGGTGCTCATCACCAAGGACGGGCAGGTCCTGTATACCCCAGGCCTGGCGGACCGGCTGACGGAAGTTGAGGGAAGCGGCTATGCGTATGCGTGCATCGAGCCCTAAGCTCCGGCCCACCTGGTGGGACGGAGCGGTGGCGGCCTTAGTGGCGGCTCTGGCGGTGCTCTCCGCGGTGTGGTACTATGGCGGCCTGGAGTCCTCCGGCCCCCTGACCGCCACCATCCTCCACCGGGGCCAGGTGGTGCAGACCGTCCGGCTGGACCGGCTGACGGAGGAGATGACCGTTACTGTGGAGGGGGACTACCACCTGACCATCCTCCTGGACAGAAACGGCGTCCGGGTGGCGGAAAGCGACTGCCCGGGCCAGGACTGCGTCCACACCGGAACCATCACCCGGGCCGGACAGAGCATTGTCTGCCTGCCGGAGCAGGTGGTGGTGCAGCTGTCCGGCGGCGGCAGCGGCCCCGACGCGGTGCTGGGATAGGAGGGACGCCATGAAGATATCCACCCGCCAATTGGCGCTGTGCGCAGTGCTGACGGCCCTGGCCCTGGGCCTGAGCACCCTGGAAAACCTGTTTCCCGTGACGCTGGTGATCCCCCTGCCGGGGGTGAAGCTGGGCCTGGCCAACATCGTCACGGTGTTCGCCCTGTATCAGCTGGGGCCCCTTCCGGCCCTGTGCATCCTGGCGGCCCGGTGCCTGCTGGGCAGTCTCTTTACCGGAAACGCCTCGGCCCTGCTGTTTTCCCTGCTGGGGGGAACGCTGGCCATGCTGGTGATGCTGGCGCTGTCCCGGCTGCCGGGTTTGTCGGTATACGGCGTGTCCATCGGCGGCGCGGCGGGCCACAACATCGGCCAGATGGCGGCGGCCCTGATCACCCTGGGCAACACCGCCGTGCTGGGATACCTGCCGTTTCTGCTGGCGGTGTCCCTGTTCACCGGGGCCCTGACGGGCTTCGTGTCGGCCCTGCTGCTGCGGGCCATAAGCCATGTGAAGCTATCACATTGAAGGAGAGCGGATAAATGGATAAGAAAGACGAGATCATCCTCCAGCAGCTGGACGTGATCCGCTCCATGACGGAGCGGAACCTGCGCAGTGTCAACAGCGATTTCTGGGGCACGCCCCTGTCCCCGGCGGACAAGACGCCGGATAAGGCCCCGGATAAGACACCGGAAAAGGCCCCGGAGAAGAAGTCCGGCGGCCCGGAGCAGCCGGCGGAGGCCCCGGAGCCGCTGCCCAAGGAGGATATGAAGGACCTGCTGGCGGAGCTGGACGGCTACATCGGTCTGCAGACCGTCAAGGAGGAGGTCCACAACCTCATCAACATGGCCTCAGTGTATCAGCTGCGGCGGCAGCACGACCTGCCCACCACGGATATGTCCCTGCACCTGGTGTTCACCGGCAACCCCGGCACCGGCAAGACCATGATGGCCCGGATGATGGCCCGGATCTACCGCAGTCTGGACATTCTGTCCCGGGGCCAGCTGGTGGAGGTGGACCGCAGCGGCCTGGTGGCGGGCTATGTGGGCCAGACGGCTATCAAGACCCAGAAGGTCATCGAAAAGGCCATGGGCGGCGTGCTGTTCATCGACGAGGCCTACGCCCTGAACGGCCGGTCGGAAAACGACTTCGGCCAGGAGGCCATCGACACCATCCTCAAGGCCATGGAGGACCACCGGGACGACCTGGTGGTGATCGTGGCGGGGTACACGGACCTGATGGACCGGTTCATCCACTCCAACCCCGGCCTGGAATCCCGGTTCAACCGCTTCCTGCTGTTTGACGACTATACCACCGACGAGATGGTGGAGATCTTCCGGATGCAGTGCAAAAAGGGCTGCTATCAGCTGACGGAGGAGGCCCAGCCCCTGATCCGGGACTATATCGCCGAGGAATCGGCGGACGACAGCTTCGGCAACGCCCGGGGCGTCCGCAACCTGTTTGAGCACGTTCTGGTGGCCCAGAACAACCGCCTGGCCACCATGGAAAAGATCACCCGGGAGGACCTGATGACCATCACCGCCGACGACGTCCTCCGGGCCCGGGGAAAGGTGGACTGACATGAAACGACTGACTGCGGGGCTTCTGGCCCTGATGCTGCTGGCGACCCTGCTGCCCGGCTGCGGGAAGAAGGAGCAGTGGAATGTGGATAACTTCTTCCTGTCCGACGACGGAACCACCTATTCCGTCAGCTATCGCCACGACGACGGCACGGAGGAGGTGGTGGCGGAGATGGGCAGCTATCCCCAGCCCCTGACCATCATCGCTGGGAAGCTGTACTATGTCCATGGCGGCAGCATGGTGGCCGTGGACCTGAAGGACCCCACCCAGCGCCAGACCCTCACGGAGCCGGGGCTGTCGGGGCTTTCCATCGGGTTTATCGACGACGGGGCGGTGTACTGCCCCCTGACCACCGACACGGAGAAGTGCTATCGGGTGGCCCTGGACCTGTCCGAGTGCACCCGGGTGGCCATCCCCCGGGAGCAGCGGCCCACAGACTATGACGCCCTGCTGGACCAGATCTATGCCGCCGTGGGAGCCATCGACAACCGCATGGCCCTGCGGACCCTGCGGGCCCGGTACTCCGAAACCGGCAGCCTGACCTCCCTGGAGATGACGGTCTGGTCCCTCCAGGAGGAGACGTATTCTCTGAACAGTTGGGCCGATGTACATGTATCCGTCCAGCGCAGCGGCAGCGGCTTCACCGTCGCCGCCCAGGACCAGCACCGGCCCCTGCCTATGGATTCGGAAACCGTGGCGGCTATGCTGTCGGTGCAGCGGTTTGTCGAGACCGTGAAGGCCGTGGACAGCGCGGACCTGTGGACCAGCCAGAAAACCGGCCAGCCCCTGTACTATCAGCTGACCTATCACGCCTCGGAGTATGAGGCCGCCGTGGCGGCAGACGGAGGCGTACCCTGCCTGAACCCCGACGGCTCAGCGGCCCAGCTGCCCCAGGGGAGCCTGCTGGTGCTGGCCCAGTGCTATGACCGGGGCGATGCCAACATCGCCCTTACCGACAGCCAGGGCCTGACCACCGGTGCCCTGCGGGTCATCGTCCCGGCGGCGTAAATATGGATCCTCACGCCTATACACCGATGCCGGAGGGCGGCATTCTTCTGGACCTGACGTCCTGCCGGGACTGGGGGATGGTGCAGGACGCCATCCGGCGGGCCTTCGGTTTCCCGGCCCACTACGGGGAAAACTGGGATGCCATGTGGGACTGTCTGACGGACCTGTTCTGGGTGACGGATGACCGTCACATCGTGGTTCGGGGCCTGGATGCCTTGCCGCCGGACCTGCGGGCATATGCCGAACCCCTGCGCCAGGTGCTGGAGGACCTGCGGACCCGCTGTCCCCGTCTGCGGGTGACCTACTGCTGAAAAATGCCCCGGGGCCTGTTATGGGTCCCGGGGCATTTCCCTCTTCCCATTTTCAACGATATGTGGTATACTCTCTGGCGACAGGGACCCGACCTGTCCAAGCGCCGCAAGGCGTTCGTTCGGCCCGGCGGGGCCGTTCTCTAAACAAAACATGGGAGGTACCACATGAAACACAAAAACACGCAAAAGCTGACCCTGGCCGCCATGACGGCGGCCGCCTACGCCGCGCTGTCCCTGCTGGGGGCGGTGTTCGGCCTGACCTTCGGCCCCATCCAGGTGCGATTCTCCGAGGCGCTGTGCCTGCTGCCGTTCCTGTTCCCGGAAACCGCCTGGGGCCTGGGGGTGGGGTGCCTGATCGCCAACC
>OGFN01000806.1_pt1 | contig 13871 bp, 11 predicted proteins | sample 1570921 | NCBI WGS metagenome assembly OGFN01 (sample SAMEA2581940, study PRJEB24529) | metagenome | biome: Human gut stool | place: China | collected 2011
TTAGTAATTGTACTTCTACGTCTACTTTTTCTTTATTATTTATATCCAGTTCTAAGTCTAATATTCCTAATTTGTCTATTGGTTTATCTCTAGTTATTTCTTTTTCATTGTTTATTATCATTGAATCTATTTTTTCTTCTAACAATGCTTCTACAAAGCTTTTTGTTATTTCTTTGTTTTTTGCATTAAATAAACTTTGAAATACTATGTCTATCTTTGGTTGTAATAATTTTACCTCTTTTTGTTTTGTCTTTTCTGTCAAGTGTATTCCTCCTTGTATTTTTATATGTTTATTTCTCTTTTGGATTTTTCTTTGGATTTAATTTTTTGATTTAATTTTGTTAATCTAGATTTACGTAAATTCGTTAACATACTAATTATATAGTCTAAATACTGGTTTGTCTAGAAAAACCGTATGTCAAAGTTCGACACACGGTTTCGATTTTTGTTGTTTTTTTAGTTTTTTTAATTTATTATTTTAGATTTTGTAATAATTATTTATGCTTTTTTGTTTTAATACATTTCTATTTTATATTAGTGCTATTTTAGTCTGCAAATGTTGGATATCCGTCACTTCCTATTTTCCATTGTTTCCAGTCTGTTGGGTATGCTCCTTCGCTGTCTTTGTATGAATTTAGTATTTCTACCATTTGCTGGACTGTTTTTCCTTCTAAATCAATTACTCCTTCTTCTGTGGTTTCATTATTTGCTTTTTGTGAAGATTTATAATAGCAAGAGTTTATTGTTTTTGCCCCTATTGTATTACATGGATTTTTTGATGTTATTTGTCCAAAATTATAACTATTGCTTATTGTTGTTGCTCCTAAGCCATTTGCTAATGGGCCTATTAATTTTCCTATATTATAACAGTTATTTACTGTAGCTTCTGCATATACACTGGCTAAAATTCCCGCTGCTTCTCTATTTTCAGCTTCAACTACGCCACTATTATAACAATTCGTTATTTTTACCTTATTTTGTGCTTTTCCTGTTATTCCTCCGTGCAGTAAAATTTCCTGTTACTTTTCCTGTGTTAAAACAATTTGTTATTTCCCCGGAGCTATCTCCTGTTATTCCTCCCGCAATATCATTTGTAGATATTACGTTTCCTTCATTTTTGCAATTTATAACTAATGGTACTCCTGCAGTGGCCCAAACAGCTCCTCCTATTCCTCCAGTATAACCATAGCCTTGCACTGTTGCTTTATTACAGCAATTATATATATTTCCAACTGATTTTCCTACTATTCCTCCTGCATTACCATTTGTAGATGTTATTTTTCCCGATACGGTTAAATCTTTTATTGTACAATTCCATGTGCCTCCAAATAATCCTGCATTGCCTGTTTTTTTTATATAAAGATTTTTTATAGAGTTGTTCTCTCCTTCAAACTTTCCTTCAAATCTGTATCCTTTGTTATCACCAATCAGTCCTATTGGAGTAAACCCTACACAGTTTTCTTCTTTTTTTGTTAGTTCTGTTTTAATATTTTCTACTATTCCGTCTTGGTTTAAATCTCCAAATTTTGTAGAGTTACTATCTTCGTATGAATATTTTGAATTAAAATTTAATGTCCTTTTTAATACAATTGTTTTTCCATTAAATGTGGTTGAACTCAAGTTTAGTTCTGTATTTCCACCATTTGTCATTATAGACAATGCAACTAAGTCTTCTATGCAATTTATTTCATATGGTTTTTCTTCGCTTCCGTCACATCTTCCGCCCTTTGTTATATCTCCTGCATATTCGTCTTTTACTACTTCTTGTGGCTCACTTACATTTCCGTCTTGGTCAATTTCGTAGTATCTGTTTGAATTTGTAAAAAGTACTTCTATTATATCTCCTGCATCACTTACGTCTGTTGACATTTTTCCTGATTCGTCTTTTAGTGCTGGTTCAAATATTTCGTATGTTATCGCACCGTTTTTACTTCTCATCATTGCTAGCATTTTTGCTCTTTCTACTATACTTTTTTCATTATCTATTTCTGCTTGCTGTTTTGCCTTTTTTGTTTCTTTTAATATTCCATTATCACTTGTTACCATTCCTACTGTTATTCCTGCTAGTATTAAAATTACAACTATTGTTACTACTAGCGCTATTAGAGTTATTGCTTTTCTTTCTTTTATTTTCTCTATTGTTCTTCTCATAAAACTTATTCCTCCTGTTTTATTATGTTCACATTTTTATTAAATATATAATTTAATAAAAGAGTATTTTCTGTGTAATGCTTGTTACTCTTAAGTTTTACAATTTTTAACTTTTTTAAAATTTTATTTTTATGAATTTTATGGTATTGATTTTTTCTTACAGTTATGCTATAAAATAAGTATATTAATTTTTATTAAATTATATATTCAATTAAAATTCTGAAATATAAAAAGAACCTAAATTATCAGATTTTATCTGTACTTTGGGTTCTTTATAGGTTCTTTATTATTTTTTATAAACATTCTTTTAATTTCTTGGTTATATCTATTTCAAAATCTGTTATTGATAATTTATTTACAGAAATACACCTCTGTTTTATTCGAGGTGTATTTTGTGTGTTATTTGTTTTCAAAATTTCTTATTTCGCTGTCAATTTTAGAGACAAAATCTTCTAGTTTCATTGCTCCTAAGTCTCCGTCTTTTCTGTTACGCACTCCTACTTCTCCTGATGCTTCTTCCTTGTCACCAACTACTAACATATATGGCACTTTTTGAAGTTGAGCTTCTCTAATTTTGTAGCCGATTTTTTCTGCTCTTTCGTCTACTTCTACTCTTACATCTTTTTCTTCTAATGCTTCTTTAACTTTATTTGCATATTCTAAATGTTTGTCTGATATTGGTAATACTTTTACTTGAAGTGGAGAAAGCCATGTTGGGAAAGCTCCTTTTGTTTCTTCTATTAAGAACGCCATAAATCTATCTAACGAACCAAGTATTGCTCTATGTATAACAACTGGTCTATGTGGTTTTCCATCTTCTCCAATATATTCTAACTCAAATCTTTCTGGAAGTAAAAAGTCTAATTGGCAAGTAGAAACTGTTACATCATGTCCTATTGCTGATTTTAATTGTACATCTAGCTTTGGTCCGTAGAAAGCCGCTTCTCCTTCTGCCTCATAGAAATCAAGCCCTAACTCTGTTAAAATTTCTCTTAACTCACTTTCTGCTCTCTCCCACATTTCATCATCATCAAAATATTTATGTTTGTCGTTCTTGTCTCTTAAAGATAGTCTAAATGCATAATCTTTAAATCCAAAGTCTTTGTAAACATCTAGTATTAATTTTACTACTTTTGCAACTTCTTCTTTTATTTGGTCTGGTCTTACAAATAAGTGAGCATCATTTTGGCACATTTGTCTAACTCTCTCAATTCCACAAACTGAACCACTATCTTCATATCTGAAATCGTGTGCAAGTTCTCCAATTCTTATTGGTAAATCTTTGTATGAGCGCATTTTGCTCTTGAATATTAACATATGATGTGGACAGTTCATTGGTCTTAATACTAGTTCTTCATTATCCATTTTCATAACAGGGAACATATCCTCTTTATAATGATCCCAGTGTCCTGATGTTTTGTACAGCTCAACATTTGCAAGTGATGGTGTATATACATGTTTGTATCCCATTTTTATTTCTTTATCTTGAATATATCTTTCTAGTAATCTTCTTACCGTTGCACCATTTGGCAAATACATTGGAAGTCCTGAGCCTACTAGCTTATGTGTCATAAATAATTCTAAATCTTTTCCTAGTTTTCTATGATCTCTCTGCTTTGCATCTTCAAGCATTTGTAAATGTTCCTCTAGTAAGCTTGCTTTTGGGAATGCAACACCGTATATTCTTTGCAACATTTTGTTGTTTTCATTTCCTCTCCAGTAAGCTCCTGATGTAGATAATAATTTTACACTTTTTACTTTACCTGTACTCATTAAGTGAGGTCCTGCACAAAGGTCTGTAAATTCTCCCTGTTTATAGAAAGAAATTACTTCATCTTCTGGTAAATCTTCTATTAATTCTACTTTATAGTTTTCTCCTGCATCTTTCATCAATTTGATTGCTTCTTCTCTTGGAAGTTCAAATCTTTCTATTGGTAGATCTTCTTTTATGATTTTTTTCATTTCTTCTTCAATTTTTGCAAAATCTTCTTCTGAAAATCTGTATTCTGTGTCAAAATCATAGTAGAATCCCGCATCTATAGATGGTCCTATTGCAAGTTGAATGTCCTTGTATAATCTTTTTATCGCTTGTGCCATTATGTGTGATGATGTATGCCAATAGGCTTTTTTTCCATCCTCATCGTCGAATGTTAGGATTTCTAATTTACAATCTTTATTGATTGGAAATCTTAAATCTTCTACCTTTCCATCTACTCTACCTGCAGTAGCATTTCTAGCTAATCCTTCGCTAATTTGTCTAGCTATTTTTAGTATGCTAGAACCTTTTTCGACTTGTCTTTTGCTTCCGTCTTTTAATTCAATGTTAATCATTTTGTTTTCCTCCTTTTTTATTTTTTTGCTATCTGCATTTGAAAACAAAACACTCCCAAATGCTTAATAGCATTTAGGAGTGCGAATTTATATGCACGGTTCCATCCTAATTTTTTACTTAATTTTTAAACAAGCTTGCGCCAGTATATTTCTATACCGAGAGGTAGTTTTTCAAATATGTTTTCCTAAATCGACTTTCAGCCCATGGTCAATTCTCTCTTTTGGTAACCTTTATTTTACTTTGTCTCTATTGTTTTAATATTAACATATTATTATAATAACTCTTTTTTAGCGTTATGTCAATAGATTGTTTATTTTTTCTCTTTGTTTCTTTTGTCTTGTATTATTTTCATTTCTTTTTCTGTTATTAATGTAACATTGTTTTCTTTTGCCCAAGCTACGCATCCTTTTAATACAGTATTTAAAAATACTCTTGGAACTTTTACCAGTTTTGCACAAGCCTCATCAGTAAATTTTACATCTGGATCCAGTCTTGATGCAGCATATTTTACCGTGTCTAAGCTAATTCCTTTACTTGCTGGAATCGGCTCTGATATTGGTCTTTTGAATCTCGTATACCAGAAGTTTTTATTATCACGGTAACCATAGTCAACTGGTACTGATGGAAATACATTTGCATTAACACCATTTATAATAGCATTGTAGTATTTAGGTTTCATTAGAATATGATCTATCTTTAAAATAAAATGTGCTCCAAATTGACTTGTTATTCCATTAAATTGATGATAAGGTGGCAAGTATTCTTCTTTAACCACATCGTTTTCTGCTCCATCTAACTCTTTTACCCAAGTGCACTCAAATACTTGAAAAGCTTCCTGAATAATTTTAGGGAATTGTTCATTTGGGTTTTCTCTTGCTCTTTTTCCATCCACTAATGTGAATATGCAGTCTTTCATTTTCTCTTCTGTTGTTTCTCCTGGATATCCTAATCTGACCGCTTCTTTAAAATACTTCCTTTTATCTGTTATGAAATTTATTGAACATTTTCCAGTTCTTAAAATATTCTTTGCTGTGTTTGAACTATTTCTACAACATAGCACCATTGCATAATAATCCTTACCAGCAATGTAATATGGGAAGCATAGTGAATATGACCCCAAGTTTGTTTGTCCTGATTCACTCAAAGTTCCAATCTCTGTTGTTGGCATTGGAAAGAAGCTTGATGTCTGATAAAAGTTATCAACAATTCTTAAATCTTTAAATCCATTTAGTTCTTCTATTTTCTTTTCTTCCATATTATCAAATCCTTTCAAAATTCTTTTGTTTTTTATTAATATAATATTAGCACAGTCAAATTTTATTATCAATTCATATATTTATAGTACTCTTGGTACTACATAAATATATGTACGTATTACTTTCAAAAAAATGTCAACCTATGTGTAAATTATTCTTTTATTTCTCTTCGTATCCAGGTTTATTTAATAGTCTAAACATATTTTTCTTATATTCTTCTACTCCTGGTTGGTTAAATGGATTTACTCCTAATATTTTGCCAGACATTGCACATGCAAGCTCAAAAAAGTATATTAGCTGTCCTATTGTTTCCTCACTCAACTCTTGCATCACAATCATTATATTAGGAACATCTCCTGAAACATGTGCTTCTATTGTTCCCTCTATCGCTTTTTTATTCACATAGTCTAATGATTTGCCCATCAAATAGTTTAATCCATCTAAATCATCCTCATCAGAATTTATATAGATATCGCTATATGGTCTTTCTATTCTTATAACTGTTTCAAATAAATTTCTTCTGCCCTCTTGGATGTATTGTCCCAATGAGTGTAAATCCGTGGTAAAGTCTGCTCCCGAAGGGAAAATTCCTTTTTTATCTTTTCCTTCGCTCTCACCATATAATTGCTTCCACCATTCTGTTACATAGTGCATTTTAGGTTCATAATTTGCTAGTATCTCGATATTTTTTTCATCTTTATATAGCAAGTTTCTTGCAACTGCATATTGATATGCTTCATTATATTCTATGTTATTGTCATTGTATTTGTCCTGTGCAAATCTTGCACCTTTCATAAGTTCGTCTATATCTATTCCAGCTACTGCTATTGGTAAAAGTCCCACCGGTGTTAGAACCGAGTATCTTCCACCTATATTGTCTGGAATAACAAATGTTTCGTATTTTTCCTTTGTGGCAAGCTTTTTCAAAGCTCCTTCTTTTTTGTCAGTTGTAACATATATTCTTTTTCTCGCTTCTTCTAAACCATATTTTGATTCAATTAACTCTCTAAATATTCTAAATGCGATTGCAGGTTCTGTGGTTGTTCCAGATTTTGATATTACATTTATTGAGAAGTCTTTTCCAGATAATAAATCAATAACATCATTTATATAGCTTGGGCTCAAATTGTTTCCTACATATATTATTTGTGGAGTTGTTCTTACACCTTTTTCTTGCATGTTATAGAAGGTATTTGTTAATGCTTCTATTACTGCTCTTGCTCCCAAATACGACCCGCCTATTCCTATTACTAACAATATGTCTGAATCTTTTTGTATTTTTTTAGCACATTCTTTTATCTTCTTGAATTCTTTTTTATTATATTTGCTTGGAAGTTCAAGCCACCCTAGGAACTCATCTTCATCGTCTTTTTTGTCATGTAATTCTTTATGAATCTTTTTTACTTCCTTGCTATATTCTACTATTTCTTCCATTTCAATTTTTGAATTTTCTAAATTTAATTTTAGTCCTACCATCATACCCCTCCTCGTTTATATGATATATTAAAAAGTTTTTTTATTCAAGACTTTGTAATCATAATTTATATTTTTTTGAATATATATTTATATAGAGCAAAGGAGAAAATCATGATTAATGTAAAAGTAGTAAGTGTAAGAAAAATTTTTAAACTTTTAGTGCTAAGCATTTGTATTTCTGCATTAGTCTTTTTTATATATTCTCGTAGAAAAAGTTTAGCAAGTGATTTTGATTCAAATGCCTTTGAAGAACTGCACTCTTCTGTGTTTAGCAAATCTATTTCTTCAACAAATATTATTGGTCAAACTATTCCTTTGATAAATGAGTTTAGCAATATTGAGCTTTCAACAAATGAGCATTACTTTGCCGAAGCAAAAAGTCCTTTACAATTCTTACTCAATCTCGAACTTCCAGTTATGACTTCAACCGTGCTTCCTGTAGTCGATTTGCCATCTGTTGTTGATAACGAGGCTCCTTCAAATGAGATTCAACACGCAAATACAAATTTAAGCACACAAGTTTTAGATAGCGGTGTCCCCAACACTTTTACCAACGAATATGAAGGTGTTGCAATTAAAAACGGTACTGATTATACTTTAACAGAAGATATGCTTAACCCTGACGGCTTAGATTTCAACAAGTCTGATGTTATTATTTTTCACACTCATACTTGTGAAAGCTATACTCCAACAGAGGCCTTTTCTTACGAGGAAAGTGGAACTTTTAGAACCACCGATTTGAACTACTCTGTTTCCAGGGTTGGTGACTCTCTTTCTGAGCAACTCACGTCTTATGGTTTTAATGTTACTCACGATAAAACTTATCACGATTATCCAGCCTATTCCGGCTCTTATGGTAGGTCCATGAGTACTGTTCAAGGAATATTAAATAATCAACCTAATTCTGATATAATTATAGATTTGCACAGAGATGCAATAGCAGATACGTCTTATGCTCCTTCTGTTCAGATTGGAGACGAAATCGCTTCTCAGCTTATGTTTGTTATTGGAACTGATGGCGGTGGATTGGAGCATCCTAACTGGCAACAAAACTTAAAATTTGCCATCTCTATTCAAAAGAAGGCAAATGAATTGTATCCAGGGCTATTTAGATCTATTCTAATCAGAAATAGTAGATATAATCAGCAACTGGGAAAAGCTGCTTGTATCATAGAAGTTGGAGCTACCGGAAACACTTTAGAGCAGTCCATGACCAGCATGAAATATCTAGCCAAAGTTTTTGATGAAGTGCTAAAAAAATAAAACTCTTATGATTAATAAGGGTTTTATTTAAATAGTTCGGATATTCTTGTTAAAATTTTTCCGAAGAACGATGTATCTTCTTCTATTACAACTTCCTCTGTTGCTGGCTCTATATAATCTTTCTTTTGCAAATCCACATATACTTTTTGATTGTTGTCTAGTTTTCTCATTCCTAATTTTTCTTCTGCAGCTTTTTCTATTGAATTTAAGTTTAAACTGTTTTCTATGCTTACTTTTAATTGTTCATTCTCTTTTTGCATAGCACTTACTTGTGATTTTATATTTTCTTTTTTGTTGTAATTTTCGTTAATTAGTGAATTTCTATAACTTATGGTAAACAGCATTACAAATCCCAGCATTATATAAACTATTGGTTTATAGTTATACTTTGCTTTTTTCTTAGTTTTTTTAGCAGTCTTTGGAGCTACTTTTTTTATTACTGTTTTCTTTTTACTTTGTGTTTTTTTCTTTGCTGGTATTCTTTCAGGTTGTAATTTTCTTGGGCTAGTTTCGTATTGATAACCTGCCATAAGTTATTCTCACCTCTTTTCCTTCTTAATTTTCCTTTGTGTGTTTTTCAAAAATTCTAAGCTTTGCGCTTTTTGATCTTGAATTTTCTTCTCTTTCTTTTTCATCTGCTTCTATTGGTTTTTTATTTATAATTTTTCCAAACGATTTATAATGGCAAACGCAATATGGCAATTCCTTTGGACAAGTGCATTGTCCTTGTGCCTCTACGTATGCGTTCTTTACTGCTCTATCTTCTAGCGAATGAAATGTTATAATGCACAACCTTCCACCTTCTTTTAGACATTCTATCGAATTTAAAACAGTATCATATAATGGTTTAATTTCGTTATTTACCTCTATTCTGATTGCTTGGAATGTTCTTTTTGCTGGATGTCCATCTTTTTGCTTAGACTTTGGAATCGAACTTTCTATTATTTTTACAAGTTCGCCTGTTGTTTCTATTTCCTTTTCCTCTCTATATTTACAAATATTTCTTGCTATATTTCTAGAAAATCTTTCTTCTCCATATTCGAAAATAATATTTGCTAATCTCTCTTCATCGTAATTATTAACAACATCTTTTGCTGTTAAGTCTTGGGTCTGATCCATTCTCATGTCTAGCTCATTTTGTCCTAGGTAACTAAATCCTCTATTTCTTTCATCTAGCTGATATGACGAAACTCCTAAGTCTAATAAAATTCCATCTACTTTTTCTATTTTTAAATCTTCTAAAATTTCTTTTATGTCATCGTGATTTCCGTGAATGTATTTTACATTGTTGTATTCTTTTAGATTCTCTTTTGCAGCCTTTAAGGCTTCCTCATCCCTGTCTATTCCTATTAATAGACCTTTGCTTGAGAGATGCTTTAATATTTCTTTGCTGTGTCCAGCTCCTCCAAGAGTTCCATCAACATATATCCCATCTTCTTTTATTTTTAGTCCATTAATACATTCATTCAACATTATCGGAGTATGTTTAAATTCCAAGTTTTTGCCCTCTATCAAATATAATAATTCAAAACAAATTTTCGTATTTTCCCTATAAAAGCACAATCAGTTGGTATATTCATACCAACTGTGTACTACAAAAAATTTTATCTTTTGTATATTTAGCTATTTTATTTGCTCCGTCTTTTGTTATAATTATTATTTCAATTTTTTCTTTTGTTTTTGTTATATTTAGCTTTAGTAGCTTAAAACAATTCTTTTGTTTAAGCTTTTCAAACTTTAAGTGGTTTGATTTTTTCTTTTGATATTTTTTCTTGTGTTTCTTTGGTCGTAGGTTAGATTTTTCTTTGGTTGGATACTTTTTATTTTTTATCTTTTGTAAGTTTTTTCTTTTGTACGTTTTTAGCTTTTGTGTCTTATTAGTTAATCTTTTGTTTTTTTAAATTTTTTCTTTAGTTTGAGACTATATAAACTTTTTAAAAGTTATATACCAAGTTCTTGCATATTTTGTTCTATCTCTTCTATTGAAAGATTTTCCTCACTAATATGATCTTCCCATTTTTCTTTGTTCCAGATTTCTATTCTTGTTCCCGTTCCGATTATTGTTACATCTTTATCTAATGATGCAACTTCACGAAGCTTTCCTGCTATTAAAAATCTGCCTTGTTTATCTAGATCACACTCTGTTGCTCCTGATAAAAAGAATCTTACAAAGTTTCTTGCGTTTTTGTTAGTGATTGGTAGTGTTTTTAGCTTGTCCTCGAATTTTTGCCACTCTGACATAGAAAATCCAAATAAACAACCATCTAACCCAGTTGTTATTATAAATTTCTCTCCCATATCTTCTCTTAGCTTTGCTGGCATTATCAATCTACCTTTAGCATCTAGAGAATGGCTATATTCACCTATTAACACTATCTTCACCTCCTCAACACTTTTTCACCACTTTGTACCACTTCTTACCACTTCGATTAAATTTTAATATAAAATTTAATAAAAAGCAATAGTTTTTTTAAAAAATTTTAATATTTTTTTATTTTTTTTCGACAAAAAAATAACAATACTTTTTGTATTGCTATTTTTATTTTATAATTATATGTTTACAGTTACTTTTTTAATATAACTTTTTCCTGTAACTTTATCTTTTACTGTGAATGCATATGTTCCACTTGTTGTTGCAGTATATTCTGTTGAAGCTTCTCCATTTGGATTTGTAATTTCACATCCAGATATTTGTTGTGTTTCGTCATTACAATATAACCCAAATAATATTTGTTCATCAAAGAAATGATCTACACCTCCAGCATTTTTCACTGACGCCCAAAATGCCGACTCATCTGCCACTTCTCCTTGTATTACAGAATTAGCTTTTAAAATTGGTAAAGCTTCTTCAAAACTTGTACAATTTGAATCTGGATAATTTTTATTTACATAGTTTGGCATACTTAATTTTATTATATCTTTTTTCTCTTCTGTGCTTAATGAATTTTCATACCTATCTAGCTCTTCATAATTTTCATCTCTGATATCAATTATTGGAATAAGAATTCCCTCTACTGACGTTACTTTCAATAGCGCATTTCCTGTTCCAGCTGATTGGCTAACATTTATTTGCACATTGCTGTAACTTATTTCTTTTACAACTGCGCCATCTTTATTCTTAATAATTATTAGTTCTTGACTTTGGTCTATCTCATCATCTGTTACTAATTTTTGATTTTTTAACTTTTGTAATATTACGTCTGAATCTACTTTTGTTTGGTTTGTTTCTTTCCTCATAAAATTTTCTTGTTTCCACATACCAATTTCAGTTTCAATTTCAGATATTCTAGTATTTAGTTTTGCTTCTTTTGATTTTGCTATTATTCCATTGTCCTCTAATAGTAGTTGTATGCTAACTCCTGCCAATATTAATAGTACGACTATTGTCACAACTAGTGCAATTAGCGTTATTGCCTTATTTTGTTTTAGTTTTTTCATCTAATTTTCCTTCCCCTCTTTTGTTTTTCTTTTCTATATTATAAAGCAATATTTTTTATAATACAACTACTTGTTTTGATTTTTTATATAATAAAAGCCAATAACATGTTTGTTATCAGCTTTTAACTCTTATTTAGCGTAATTTACTGTTACAGTATATCCATCTGATAGTACATTCCAATTTTCATTCCAACCTGCTGGTTGTTCTCCTTCTTTGAATGATACATTTACACTTGTTAATATTGGATTTCCTTGAAATACTTCACTTCCCATTGTTGTTACACTTGCAGGAATTGTAATATTCAATAAATTACTACATCTAGAAAATGCATGGTTACCAATAGATGTTACACTTGAAGGTATTATTATATTTGATAAGTTTTCACAGTCCGAAAATGCCATGTTACCAATAGATGTTACACTTGAAGGAATTATTATGCTTGATAAGTTTTTGCACATACTAAAAGCATTCCCTCCAATACTTGTTACGTTTGACGGTATTGTTATACTCTCTAGGTTAGTACAGTAAGCAAAAGTACCCAGGCTTATTGTGTCTACTTTTTTCGGAATATTAACTTTCTTTAGCTCTTTGCATCCCCAAAAGGTTCCTTCTCCCATTTTTACTACTGTATCAGGAATTATTATTTCTTTCAAAGCAGTGCTAAGCGAAAACACTCCGTCAGAAGCACCGCTAGTTTCTATTTCTTCTATTCCAGGGCTAATTATTACTTTTGTTATAGTATCTTGTCCCTTGCAATATCCAAAAGAGGCATTATCATGTTCCTTTCCATTACGAATTTCCTCATTCCATATCGAAAAATATCCAATATGATAGCCTGAAGGGATTGTTCCCGAAAGTTTTTTTACCTTTTTTCCATTTATGCTATTTGGAATTATTACTGTTGTGTCTGTTCCTTTATAGCTTGTTAATGTTATTGTTCCATCACCTTCTTCTGTGTATTCCCAGTCTGCTATATTTTCTGGCTCTACCACTATATCTTTATCTACATTGGTTACCTGTACTTTTTTAGTGTATATTTTTCCTGTTATCAAATCCTTTACTTTAAATGCATATGTTCCATTGTCCATTGCTGTATATGTGTTGGATTCTTTATTGTCTGGATTCGTTACAATGTAACAATTTATTTTTCCCGTTACTCTGTCCAAGTATAAATTTACTAATATTTCTCCTAAAAATCTATCAATTCCTCCTTTGCTTTCTATATCATTCCAAAAGAATTCTTCTGTTGCTTCTTCAATCCAGTTTTTATTTTTAAAGTATTCTAGCGCCTGTTCAAAGGTCATGCAATTCGCACTAGAATCATTGTTATTTACCCATGTTGGCAGACTTCTTTTTATAATATCCTTTTTTTGTTCCTTACTTAGTGAATTTAAAAAATCATTAAGTTCTTTTTCATTTGTGATTATTGGAACAGTCATTCCTTCCACAGATTCTACTGTTAGTTCTACATACCCCGACTTTTTGTTTTCTGGACTTTTACTTATATTTATTGTTACACTACTGTAACTTATTTCTCTTATTATAGTTCCATTTTTCTTCTTTATTGTAATTAATTCTTGGTCTCTATCTATCTCGTCTTCTGTTAATAGCTTTTTAGAGATTAAACTTGCTAGCATTGTGTCTGCACTTTCTTGTTCTTGGTTTGATTCTTTGTTTATGAAATTATGTTGTTTCCACATCCCCACTTCATCTTCTACTTGAGAAGCTCTTGTTTCAATCCTTGCGTCTTTTGATTTTACAATGATTCCGTTTTCATCTAGTAGTAAGTTTATTGTTACTCCTGCTAGTATTAAAAGCACAACTATTGTTACTACTAATGCAATTAGGGTTATACCCTTTTGTTTTTTTAACATGATTTTTTCCTCCTGTGTTTTTTTAATTTTAGTTTTATTTGTCCATATTTATTGTTCTCGTTTTTTGTGATTTTATTATA
>OGFN01000813.1_pt1 | contig 13786 bp, 10 predicted proteins | sample 1570921 | NCBI WGS metagenome assembly OGFN01 (sample SAMEA2581940, study PRJEB24529) | metagenome | biome: Human gut stool | place: China | collected 2011
GGGTGGTACACGTTTCAAATGCTACCCGGGTCCCTTTTCAAGTGTTAGCTACAAAGGACTATAATCAATATGTGCATCGCTAACGGACTGATGAAAGGTGATACCAAAGAAATGTTTAAGGATACGGGCTACAACAAAGCGCAGAGCCGTAAGCATGAGTTTCTTGACGTGGCTATCATGCGGAAGCTCTATGACTTTTGGAAAGCTGACGAGGCAAAAGACAAAGATGGAAACGAACTGTTCCTCGGCAGAGAGAAGTATGCCATATTTCGCGACCTTGGACTATTCCTTTTTATGTATTTGGGCGATGGACAGAACCTTGCTGATACACTCCGACTGACTTATGATGAACTATACTATGCCACTCATGGCAAGCAGCTTCGTTTCCTTCGCCACAAAACTCGTGAGCGGAACGAGAGTGCCAGTGAAGTGATATTTCCTGTCACTCCCGAGATTCAAGAGATACTCAACCGGTATGGCAATGTCCCAAAACTTGGGCGGAGGGTATTCCCCATCATGAGTGAGCTAATCACACCAGAACAAGAGATATGGGTTATCCAACGCTACAACAGATATATACGTGAGCACATGGCAAAAGTTGCCAAACTATTGGATATGGAACAGGTGCCATCACCCACTTGGGCAAGGCACAGCTTCGCTACCAACCTCAATAACTCTGGTGTCGTACCTTATAAATATATAAGCGACAGCATGGGGCATAGTGGCGGCGGTGACATTACTTCCAATTATATCGGTGCCTATCCTCTTGCAAAGATGCTGGAGTATAACCATTATCTACTCAATGAGAAGTCGAAAGAAAGTACTCCTGTGGTAGATAAGAAAGCCCTGCTTGAGATGCTGAAAGGCTTGAGCGAGGAGGAACGGATGGAGTTGATGGCTAACTTATCAGACTAATTATAGTTACTCACCGCAAGAATGCCAAGTGAAATACCGCAAAAAAGTGGATTGGAATGCCACAAAAATACCGAATAAAACACCGCAAAAAAGTGGATTGAAATGCCACAAAAAACACGAATTGGTCATGCATTTCGCAGAAAATGTGTATCTTTGCAATTGAAAAAGCATATTATATGAGTTACTATAAAAGAACTGCCGATGCCCTGTTGCAAGACTTGCTGGATGCATTTGGGGCTGTATTGATAGAAGGACCAAAATGGTGTGGCAAAACCACAACTGCGTCTCAACTTGCAAACAGCATCTTGAGAATGCAAGATCCTAGTTTGCGTGAGGAGTATTTGGTCACCGCTAAAACTAAGCCGTCTATTCTGTTAAATGGAGCTACGCCTCGCCTTATTGATGAGTGGCAAGATGCTCCAATGTTGTGGGATGCAGTACGAACTGTTGTTGATGATCGTCAAATCCCCGGACAATTTATACTTACAGGTTCCAATGCCGTTGACAAATCCCAAATACACCATTCTGGAGTTGGTCGTATTGCCAGACTGCGTATGCTGCCTATGAGTTTGTGGGAATCACAAGAATCTACAGGTGAAGTTTCGTTGAAAGAACTTTTCAACAGTCCAGATTATGATATTGACGGTAAGATGTCTAAGATGACCGTTGAGGAATTAATCTTTGCAGCCTCCCGAGGCGGATGGCCTGCTTCTTTGTTGGCTCGTACCCCAAAGGCTCAACTACTCGTTGCAAAGAACTATGTTCAAACAATTTGCTCCAACGACATTTCTAGCATTGATGGCAAGAAAAGAGATGCCAGACTGACCAGTATGATACTTCGGGCGTATGCCAGAAATGTTTCGACTCTGGTCAAGAAGAAGTCGCTTTTGGATGATGTGACCTCATCTGGCGAAGTAAGTTGCCACGTGGACACATTTGATGACTATGTTGCAGCTTTGGAAAAGCTATTTGTTATCCAGAACATAAGTGCATGGTGTCCAGCAATTAGAAGTAAAACCGCTATCAGAAGTGGCGTGAAACGATGTTTCTGCGACCCTTCCATTCCGATTGCTCTTTTGGGGTTGTCTCCTGAAGCGTTGAGCATGCAGCTCAAGACGTTTGGTTTTATCTTTGAACAGATGTGTATTCGTGACTTAAAGGCATATACTATAGACTTAAACAGTCACGTGTCTTATTATCATGACCGATATGATTTGGAAGCGGATATAGTGCTGCATCTGGAAGATGGACGGTATGCCTTGATAGAGTGCAAACTTGGCAGTCGTGAGATTGACGATGGAGCCAAGCATCTGCTTGAACTCAAAAGGCTTATACAGGAACATAACAAAACAGAGAAACAGATGCCCATTCGGGAACCGGATTTGCTGATAGTGATGACTGGTGGAAGCATGGCATACACTCGTCAGGATGGCGTGAAAGTCATTCCGCTGGCTTGTCTTAAAGATTAACCCTATTAGCTAAAACGACACTTATGGGCAATAAGATGAAGGAATGGTTTGAGGCGAACCAAGAAATCTATGCAGAGTTCAAAAGCAGGATTCATTCCACATTGGACATTCTATCACAAGATGGAACCAATGTGGCAGAATGCGATGATACTGACTCGCTTCAAAATATGCTTTTAGAGGCAATGACAGCAAAGAATATGCCTGTTGAGAACATAATAAACACCTTCTCTAAAGCCGCAGAAGAAGGTGATGTGGCTGCTTGTTGTATGCATTGCTATTTGGAATTGGATAATGGGTTTGAGGAAATAGAGAGTGCCATGACTAAATTTGAGCAATCTACGGATGCGCAATATATCAAAGATGGGGTTAAATTCCACTTGCAGGATAAAGAGCAGGAAACTCAAGAGGCATCAGACCGAGAACTGAATCTATTGCGTTTGCGCCGTTGGCATTACGAACACCCGAAAGAATATCAAGAGTTCACAAATCTCTTCACAAAAGCATACGATGGTGACATGAGCTTCGCCTTCAAAGGTTTTTCCTACTTGATAGAGCTGCTGTCGCTTGATGGTATAAAAGGTATCTCCGAATTATTGTTAAGCCTATGCCCAGGAACTGAGAGCTACAACAAAGCTCAATTTTCTAATGTTAGTCAGCAGGCACACGAAAAACTGACTGAATTGTTTGCCTCCACATTTAACAAAGAGGAAACAAAAGATAAATTGCAGCACAATAATCCTTTCTTGTTCAGTGTGTTCTATTGGATGATATTTGATAATGGTTTCGTGAAGTCCGCTGATTTATTATCCAAAACAATGATGGGAGAGAAGCCTTCTTTTTGGCAGAAAAACTTTGGCGAACAAATTATGCGCTCTTTGATGCTTACCAGTATGGATAAAGCGACTTACACTAAAGGAACATGGAAAGCAGCAAACAATCGTGTAGTCAAAGATGTAGCTAATTCTGCATTACAAGAGAGTAAAGGAAGACGTGGGCGCAGGCAAGTCTGTGTCCTGCTTGAAGAAATGCTTATACAACCTCATGCAGAACTTCTTACCAACGAGATAGAAAAAATACTCACCGAATGGATGGAAACGAATGATACGGATTCTATTCTTGCTTATATTTTTGCTGCGCTGACCAATGGAAGCTTGCTTAATGATACCTATAACTATCGTACTTTCCATACAGCCATCTTGGAAAAATTCCCATCCCTTGGATTTAAGTCTGGCTTTGATTGGGGAGAAGCCCTTTATAATGCCATTGTCAGTGAACGTGGCAACGACTATAATTTGAGTTTATCAGAAAAGACTGTTCAAACAGGAAAAGAACAGGCAAAGTTGATAAGCATAAGACTGCGCACCTTACTTTCCCCTGATGTATATTGATTGCATCATAAAGGCTTGATTTGTTAAAAAGAAACGCTGTTCCGTTAAAAGCACCTCGGCAGAAATCGTCATGATTTTTACCGAGGTGCTTTCATTTTATTCCATCGTAATTTCGCAGCATAATCATCAAAACAATATGTTATGCAAGGAAATTTTATAATGTTACAGAAGGACGACCTGAAGCAGGTTGTCGCTGAAATGATGGAAGAGTTGGTCGGTAAGAAATCGCAAACCAATCTGACCGCAGAAGAGAGTGACGAGTATTTTACTCGCGACCAGGTATGTGAACGACTCCACATAACCTATACCACCTTGTGGCGTATGCAGAAGGAAGGAAGAATTATAGTTCACAAATTGGGTGGACGTAATCTTTACTCGAAGAAGGAAATCTCCTCACTTCTGAAAACTAAAGTACAGACTGCTGATAGCGCTAATCCAAATGTTTAATCTAAAAGCAAGCATTATGGAAGAACAATACATTCGAGTAGGCACTACTATATATAAGGTAGTGCAGCAGCCTTTGGCAGATGGAACGATGACTACCCGCAGATTGCAATGGAGCTTTGGCACTATCCGACAAGATTATGGTAAGCACAATATCCCTACTATTGATAAATATAATGGTTTTTGCACAGTGCCAAGTCACACAGACTATCAAAAGGATGTTGCAGGTTTCTATAATCTGTATGAACCAATTGACCATGTTCCGGCAGAAGGGAATTTCTCAGATATTGAAAAACTGCTACACCACATCTTTGAGGAGCAATACGAACTGGGGTTGGACTATATGCAGTTGCTTTATATGCAGCCGACTCAGAAACTCCCCATCCTGTTATTGGTGTCAGAGGAACGAAACACAGGAAAGACCACTTTCCTGAACTTTCTGAAAAGTATCTTTCAGGACAATGCCACCTTTAATACAAACGAGGATTTCAGGAGCCAGTTCAATGCAGACTGGGCTGGCAAGCTACTCATCGTTGTGGACGAGGTGCTGTTGAGTCGTAGAGAAGATTCAGAGCGATTGAAGAACCTAAGCACAGCCCAAACCTACAAGGTAGAGGCCAAGGGTAAAGACAGACAGGAGGTAAACTTCTTTGCCAAGTTCGTACTATGTTCCAACAACGAACTTTACCCTGTTATCATTGACCCGGGAGAAAACCGCTATTGGGTGCGTAAAATCCGACCACTTGAAAGCGATGATACCAATTTCCTGCAAAAGCTAAAGGAACAGATACCTGCATTCCTCTATTATCTCCAGCACCGCACACTCTCCACCAACAAAGAGGGGCGTATGTGGTTTCATCCTACCCTTATCAGGACAGAGGCTCTTGACCGCATTATCCAGTGCAACCGCAACCATACGGAGTTGGATATGGTAGAGCTGATACGTGACATTATGGAAACGCAACACGTTGACAAGCTGTCGTTCATCCCTCAAGACTTAATACCGTTACTGACCATGAACGGTGTAAAGGTGGAGCAATGGCAGATACGAAAGGTCGTGAAAGAAGTCTGGCGACTTACCCCTGCTCACAATGCACTGACCTATCTTGCCTATCAATGTGACTACACTAAGCCGGGGCGTGTTTCCTCAATTAGCAGAGTGGGACGTTTCTACACGGTGACCAAGGAGTTTATAGACTCTTTAGGTTTATAATCCTTTGTTGAGTTGTTGAATTGTTGAGAACAACAAACTAATCTTTGGTACTCAAACAAATACAATTCAACAAGCACTCAACAAGAGGTGTAACTGGGCAAAAGAGAAAGCTATTTTTCTTTTCACCAGCCCATTCTCTCAACAACTCAACATTTCAACAAATCACTCACATTATGACTATACAAGAAATAAAGGCAATCCAAATATCCAACTTCCTTGCAAGCAAGGGATATGAACCAATAAACAGAAAAGGAAATAAGTGGTGGTACTTATCGCCACTACATACGGAGAAAACCGCATCATTTAAGGTGGATTTAACCAAAAACGTGTGGTATGACTTTGCACTGGGCAAAGGAGGTAACATCATTGATTTGGCGATGCAACTATACCACACGCAAAACATTTCAGAAGTATTGCACATGATGGGGCATTCAATCATTCTACCCACAATACCAATCCATTCTACTTGCTCACAAAAGGACACTTCGTTTGAAGATATTGAGGTAAAAGAACTGGCTCATCCTGCTTTACTACAATACCTCTCGGGAAGGGGTGTTGATTCTATTACAGCCAAAAGGCAGTGCGTGGAAATACACTACAAAAGTGCTGGCAAGCGATATTTTGCTATTGGCTTCAAGAATGATGCTGGTGGCTATGAACTTCGGAATCCATACTTCAAGGGATGTATTGCTCCGAAAGCAATCACTATGATAAGGAACCACGAAACCGTTTGTCACATATTCGAGGGATTCGCGGACTATCTCTCCTATCTCATACTACATGGCGAATGTGATGCGGTGGTACTCAACTCCATTGTAAACATCCCGAGTGCTCTCCCCATGCTCAATAAGTATTCTCAAATATGCTGCCACTTGGATAATGACAAAGCTGGTAGAATGGCCACCTGGCAGATAATGGAAGCATTGGGAAATAAGTGTACTGATGCCTCAAATGAGTATGAAGAATACAAAGACCTCAACGAGTATCTGATGAACAAAAGCATGGCATTCCAACAAAAGGGAAGAAATAAATTCTGATTTGGCGGCTGGAGGCAAAGAGGTGTGGCGTGCACGACAGGGCTTGCCCTGATATAGCCCACTATAACTTCTCCGCTGCGCTCCCGAAGTTGTGGGCTCTCCCGAGGGGCTGGGCGTTGCCCCGTCCCACTCAGGACGCTGCCCTAAGAACCCGGCAAGGACTGTCAGCCCTATGCAACCCGACCAAAGAGTGACCCTCTCTTTGGAAACTCCGCTCAGTGGCTTCCACCCCTAAGAACCCCGAGCAGGAAGTGACCCTCTCCCTGCACCCTCCGATTAAGGCTCTGCCCTAATAACCCTTTCCCTATCGTATAACTCAAAAGCATAAGCAAGCTATGGCACAGAAGACATCCATCAACATCAAACCCTGCAATACAGGCAGCAGTGAAGAGCACAACAGACGGAGAGCCGAATACCTTGCCCGTATCAACAAGGACAGGCTCTATATCCGTACCGACCTCATGGCATCAAACGAAGCATGGGTAGCACCAGAATTGGGCAACAGCTCATTGGCTGACCGCTACAATCAGATAGCCGCGATGGTCAAAGAGAAGACTGGTCGGGCTATGCAGACCAAAGACCGTGAGCGAGTGAACAAGAAGACAGGCAAGGTGACCATCGTGCGTGGCAGCACTCCGCTCAAAGAAGGTGTCGTTGTTATCAAGGATAATACCACAATGGAGCAGTTGCATCATTTCTGTGAGGTGTGTAAGGAGCGTTGGGGAATCACACCCCTGCAAGTGTTCATCCACCGTGACGAGGGACATTACAGCAACCCACAAGACTCTGCCACATGGAAGCCCAATCTTCATGCCCATATCGTATGGGATTGGATGAACCACGAAACCGGCAAGTCCTGCAAGCTGGACGAGAAAGCCATGAGCGAGATGCAGACTGTTTTGGCTGAGTGTCTGGAGATGGAAAGGGGCATCTCAAAAGAGCTTACGGGCAAGAAACATTTGGAACGGACGGACTTCATCATAACCAAACAGAAGCATGAAGCCGAGCAAGCCAAGGCGGAAAAGGAAGCCGCTCTTTCTGCTAAAGAAGAAGCCGAGGCGGAACTCCAGTTCGTCAAAGGAGAGAACGAGGCTAAAGAGATATACCGCCAGTCGCTTGACAGTGAGATTGCCGACAAGGAGAAACAGCTCAAGGACGAGCGCAAGGCAAAAGTGGACAGCATTTTGGATGGTGTCGGCAGTCTGATTGGTGTGGGCAAGTCTGCGACAATCGAAAAGGACAATGCCAGACTGAAAGCCGAGAACGAGCGTATCAGAAAGGCTTTCCTCGATGCGGTCAACAAGGAAGTTGAGAAGCGGACAAGGGTACTTGTCGCAGAGAAACAGAATGCCGAAGCCGAGCGGGACAGGGCACTGGCGCAGAACCGCTCACTTGTCATTGAACGGAACAAGGCGATTACCCAACTAAAGAGCCAACAGGCAGACGAGCAGCAGCGTATCGAAAGGGCGGTCAGACTTGCCAACACGGAAAAGGACAAGACAATAAGCCTGTTGCAAAGTAGGCTGAAAGCAAGCAGGCAGGTTTTGAACATCATTGCAGATATGCTCTATGCTGCCAGCGACATTTTCAAACGTGCCATAGATGCGATTATCCATTATGGAACGGAGAAATACAAGTCCATATTCGGCAATGATGAAGCCGCAGACATTAAGAATGTGATGCAGGCTTACGGCAGGACAAAGGAACAACATCAGGCGGTTGGCTCATGGCTATGCGGATATGCGGAGAGCCGACAGCCTTTTGACGAAACGAAACATCGGCAAACCCGGGATGAGGTTGCCGATGTGGCGGAAGGTCGGTATGATTGGAAGATTGAGAGAGGGCAAAATGAAATTAGTATAATATAGTGTATAAATTTAAGTTAAAATAAACACAAAAAGCAAAATCCCCTACCAAAATATTTAGCAGAGGATTTTGTTATATCGTTTAAAGGGCGTTTTTTATATTTTTCAATAAATCACCATATCCATGATTGTCCCCTGAGTCTTTAACACAGGTGACTGACTACATGTTTTCGTATTCCTGTCATACACGAACAGTCCAGCACCGTTGGTTTCCGTTACTAATCCAAAAAATACTTGGCTGTCTTTATGATTAATCGCACAACTGTAACCATTGGTTCGGGGAAAATCAAGAACTTCTCCTGTACAGTTATACAGATTTGCTTTGAAAGCATAATTTGTTTTGTCGTTGATATAGTCTGGCCCTGACGCCCCAATGAATGCGGGACAATAACCAAAGAAATACAACTCTCCGTTTCCTGCATAGTGATAGGAAAGTACATATTGTAATTTTCCTCCTTCTACACCCGTCCACGTTCTGTCTGTAAGATTGAAGCAATAATCCTTGTCAAAATCAGTCTCGCCGTTCTTAATACGTAGCAGTCCACAGTATTGATCGGGTACGTAGCCATAAGATCCCCAGCAGGGAATATATAAATCGTTCTTTTCATCAACAAACATTGCACCTACACCGATAACGGTAGCGGCAGACAACCGATAATCAACGATTTTCTTTATAGGTTTATCGGTTGTGGCATCCACTAACAGAACATGTGCACCTTTTTTGCAAATAGGCATGTTGTCAAACTGTCCTAGTCCTACATATAGAATGTTGTCACGCAAGAACAGACCTATAGGGTTAGGGGTATTGCTGCCCTCTGCACCCCATCGCGAGTCTGCAAGGTCTATTTCACCTGTCCTTTCCATAGTGGTCGGGTTGAAGATTACGATTTTGTTTTCAATCGGTGCCGTCGCATAGGCTTTTGTATCATTAACCACTAACATGTTTCCAGCCATAGGCGCCATACGGTCCACTTGGATTTGTCCAGCCTTGGTTAATGTACCGTCATCATTGCGGATGAATTTATATACATTCGCATCAGCCGCACCACCGATACTGAACACCCAATCCTTATATGTGGCAAGATAAGGGGTGCTCTTCACCTCATGGGCGTTGGTAAAGCTGACATTTTCATTGGAAGTGTTCTGAACAGGGACGATGTATCCCATAGAAGCTTGAGGAGCCATGTCGATTGCGAGAATCATGTTAGCCTTCCCCTCTGTCATGGGTGGTAGCGGATCGTCATTACTGCTGTCACAGGAGGTCAATGCAAAGCCTCCTGACAGACATACTGCTAATAGAATTAAATTTTTCATTTTCATTTTATTATATTAATTGTTTACCATTCAAGTGATGTAAAACGGATTTTAAGCGAGAAAAGTCGACCTGCCAACGGATAATTAAAGTTGGTCATCTCATCGGTATTGAGAATATTGTGACATTCCGCTCCGAATATTATCTTCCGTTTGCATATACCATATTCAAGGCCGATGGTATGAATACATGTCCCAGGTATTTTATAGTTTTGATTTTTACTCAGTTCGTAACCATAATAATACTTGTCGGTATATCCTCCTTCATAATAAATACGGGTATATTGATTCCGACCACCAAAGAGGTTGTCCTTTCGGTAATCTACCATCCAATTGAAATATAGAATAGGTATATGTGGTAACTGCATTTTATAGGTTTGGCTTGGTGTATTTGTACCAAACAGATATTTGGAATAGTCAAGCGATTTTTGCCAAGTACCATTCAGCGACACGAACCAATTCCGGTTTATATCCCATTTTACTTCGGCATCTGCACCATATAGCAAAGCTTCGCCTAAATTCTGATATTTATAATATCCCGCTTGCGCAAGCATATACATCATGTTCTTTACTTTTGTCGTATATACATTTGCTTCAAATTGCAACCGTGATTCATTATTGTAGTAGTGGTCATATATTACCCCTAAATTATAATTGTTCGCCATTTCAGGGTTCAATGCCGTATTGACCTGGGTTGTGATACGATCCCCAAGGATTTCCTCATATCGCGGCAAACGATAATTATGTTCCAATGCTGCTTTCAGATACCAATGTCGGGGTAAATCATATTTCAAGGCAATACTATAGCCCAAATTGTCTCCTGTGCGGTCGGTCTTGACCGGTTCACTTTCCGACCCATATGTCAAATCTACCGTCTCACCGTTCACTCCAAAATGATAATATCGCCCGGTAATAACGGAAGTAAGTTTGTCATTGAACCACCTGTTCTCGAAAGACAGAGAAGAAATAAGACCTGTCACATCTGATTGGAGTCCACAAAGTCTTTTTTTCAAGAATTTTTCCGCTTCCGGATCATTAGCCTCCTGAGTAACATATCGAAAATCATTGTTCAAATTGACTGACATTTTATTAGGACTCAAATGATATTTTAAATTCAGATTGAAACGAATGTCATGAGTATGGTCATCTGAAAGGTTTGGTACACTTCCCTTTTCTCCTTTGTAGCTATTGGGACGTTTGTTGCCATAGAAGTCATATACATATGAAGATGTATCGTTCAGGCATGAATTAGTGTACAGATAGCCTCCATTAAATTTCATATCCATTTTTTTAGTAAGGAAAGATTTTCTTTCTAAATGTAAAGTTCCACCAGTAGTGAAAGCTTTGTTGAAGGTATGACGGATGTTGGTTTCGATACCTTGCATCTCTTTTCTATTAGCATATCCTAAAATTTCTAATTCAGCTTCATCGAAATAGCCATTCATAAAATTGAAACTTACAGCGTAGTCTATCATTTTCAAATGATCATGGTCTCGTTTTATTTTTAATCCTTCTACATAGGGTGATTCTATGGTATAATCATTTGCCGCTAAAGTTCCTCCTGCATATAGAGTCATGGCCGTGTTTATTTTATTGAAAAAATGGCGAACAGTCGCACTGCCCTCATGCGTTCCGTAACTTTGCATTTTATATGCCAAATCGTAAAAATTTTTATCGGTATCAATTGTCACTACATTGACAGCACTTCCCAATCCATCTCCCCCAAACTCTGGTGGGACAATACCTTTGTATATTTCTATGCGGTCTATGAACTGAAGTGGAATATCATTTATGGAAAAGTTTCCATCTGGTGTATTTAATGGATAACCATCCATATATATTTGAACTCTATTGCCTTCCAAGCCGCGAACATTTATTTTAGTCTGACTTCCAACTCCGCCGGTTTGTCTGAGTTTTACGCCGGTTTGATGGTTGAGCACCTCACTTATAGAGGTACCTCGCCCTGCCAACGTTTTGCCATCTATTACCGTAACAGGAACACCCTGTTGCTTAACTTCTCGTATCTCACACCTTTCGCTGATGCCTACAACCTCCACACCGTCCAGTTGCATATTTGCATCTTCCATAAGGACATCTAAAGTTTTGCTCTCTGATTCTGAAAAGAATACAGTCTTGGTTGTTCTTTTCAAACCAACGCACGAAAATACTATAGTTGACTTACCTATAGGAATATTCTTTAATACATAATTTCCTTGTTCATCTGTAGTTGTCCCGATTGAAGTATGCTCTATTTGTATAGTTACACCTATTAAGGGAGATTTATCCTGAATGCTTCTGATACTCCCAGACAAAACCCGTTGAGCCATAGCAGATAGACTGAACAAGGAATAAAGAAAGATTAGTAAAAGAACACAGCCTGTTCTTCTTTTTTTATAATTTATAAAATCGAATTTCATAAGGTTGTCTTTTTTGGGTGCAAAGTTATCTCGTTTTCAAAGAATGCACAACCCCTAAATTTAGGTATTTTAACGTCACTGTAATCTGAAAAACCACGAATATAAGTATTGACAGCAATAATAAAAATACTTAGGGCTATTATATATAGCAATTTCTCACTATTGTTTATTAAACATTGATTTAATTCTTAAACGAGAGAATTCATCTGTACCCCATTTAGATTTTTGTGTAAATTAAGACATTGTTTTTCAGAGTAGGTAATAATTCCTTGACTGTAGAATTAATATGTCAAGGAGAAACAAGAGGGAAGAAATCAATTTCCCTCCCCATGTTGTCGGCATTTGGCTACCCAAAAATGCCATCAGTCAGATTTACCGCATCCACTTTTTTCTCCATGTTCACGGAGGCATATACCTGTGTGGAAACGATGCTGCCATGCCCCAGTATCTGACTGACCGAATAGAGTTCCGCTCCTGCCGTTATCGCCAGCGTGGCAGCCGAATGGCGGGCCACGTGGTAGGTGAAATCCTTTTCTATCCCTGCCTTCTCCTTGATACGCCGCACATACTTTGCCACGTTGTCGGGCTTCTTCACCAACGGGAAGATGATGCAGTCCTCCCCGTTCTCCGGCTGGGGAGGCAACAGGGATATGGCTAACTCGTTGAGCGGGACGGTTACGGGTCGCCCGGTCTTGTGCTGAACAATGGAAACCATCAGCACCTCGCCCGTGTCCTTTATGTCGCTCCACCGTAGCCGCTGCATGTCCCCAAGCCGTAGCCCTGTCATGCAGGAGAAGCCGAAAGCCTTTTGTACGGTTCGTTCTGCTTGCGTCTGTGTCTCGACGGCAAGAAAGCGTTTCAACTCGTCCGTGGTCAGGTATTCACGATGTTTGTCTGGCGCGTGAAACCTCTCTTCTTTGGCAAGATCTTGAATGGGGTTGAAGGGTATCAGCCCATCACGCACCGCCTTGTTAAAGATAGCCTTTACCGTTTCCTCGAACAATACGAGGGTAAAGTCTGCCAGTTTGCCGCCTCCCGACTTGATTTGACGGGGATTGCGGTATTCACGCATATACGCTTACTGTCAAGCAGAAGCAGGAAGACGAACAGGTAAAGGCTGAAAAGAAAGCCGCTGACATTTAGAACGTGATGCAGAGTTACGGCAAGACCACAGAGCAGCAGAAGGCTGTCGGCGCATGGCTCTGTGACTATGCGGAATACTTACAGCCATTTGATGAAATCAAACATCGTCATACACTCAATGAGGTTGGCGATGTCGCAGAGGGTCGGTATGATTGGAATAGAGAGAGGGCGAGACGGAATCAACTTATGATTTACTCAGTGTGAAAACGTAGTTTTGAGCGATAAACCGAAATGCTTGTGGTTACATCTTTCCCTCCTATTCGGCCATATACTTTTATAGTGGCTCGAGCGCCTAAGTAACCGTTCGACAATTCTTCATCCGACAATGTGGCAAAATGAATCCGAAGTGATTTATGGTCTGCAATTTCTACTGAAATACCTACCTCTTTCTCGGTAGCTGATATAATTCTCTGCAATCCCATGCAATTTCAAAAGATCACTCTTGCAGAGTTTCGCTTCAAAAAGGTCACCTGAAGGTCACCGATAAAAGAAAAAGCACCTACAGAAAATCTGTAAGTGCTTGATTATTAAAGTGGACCAGCCTGGGCTTGAACCAGGGACCTCCAGATTATGAGTCTGTTGCT
>OGFN01000823.1_pt1 | contig 13709 bp, 10 predicted proteins | sample 1570921 | NCBI WGS metagenome assembly OGFN01 (sample SAMEA2581940, study PRJEB24529) | metagenome | biome: Human gut stool | place: China | collected 2011
GATCCTCACCGGCGGCCCCGGCGCCATCTTCTGGATGTGGATCATCGCGTTCTTCGGCATGGCGACGATCTATGCCGAGGCGGTGCTCGCGCAAGAGACACGCGTGGTCGAGCCAGACGGCACGGTCCTCGGCGGTCCGGTGTATTACATCAAGCGCGCGTTCCCGAACGGCTTCGGCAAGTTCCTGGCCGGCTTCTTCGCGGTCGCGATCATTCTGGCGCTCGGCTTCATGGGCTCCATGGTGCAGTCCAACTCCATCGGTGAGGCGTGCCAGAACGCGTTCCACATCCCGAGCTGGGTCATGGGCCTGATCGTTTCCGCCATCGCGGCGTTCATCTTCATCGGCGGCGTGCAGCGCATCGCCTCCGTCACGGAAAAGATCGTGCCGATCATGGCCTGCCTGTATCTGCTCGGCGGCCTGATCGTGCTCATCGCCCGCATCCGCTACGTGCCGGAGACCTTCGGCATGATCTTCAAGTACGCATTCGCGCCGCAGTCCATCATCGGCGGCGGCATCGGCTACGCGCTCAAGACGGCCATCAGCCAGGGCGCCAAGCGCGGCCTGTTCTCGAACGAGGCCGGCATGGGCTCCACGCCGCATGCGCACGCGCTGGCCAATGTCAAGTGCCCGCACGAGCAGGGCACGGTCGCGATGATCGGCGTGTTTATCGACACGTTCGTTGTCCTGACCATGACGGCGCTGGTCGTCATCTGTACGCTCTACGCCGGCAACGGCCCGCTGGCCCACGGCGCGGTCGACGGCATCTCCAAGACGAACATGGCGCAGCTCGCGTTCTCGAGCGTGTTCGGCGAGACGCTCGGCAATGCGTTCGTGGCCATCTGCCTGCTGTTTTTCGCGTTCTCGACGATCGTCGGCTGGAACCTCTTCGGCCGCATCAATGTTAACTATCTCTTCGGCAAGAAGGCGAACCTTGCTTATTCCATCATCGCCATCATCTTCATCTTCCTCGGCTCCTGCCTGTCCAACGATCTTGTCTGGGAGCTGACGGACATGTTCAACCAGCTCATGGTGCTGCCGAACATGATTGCGCTCGTTGCGCTCTCCGGCATCGTGGCCGTGGCCGCGCGCAAGCGCAGCGACGAGCACGAACTGCGCAAGTAACATCCCAACAGAAAAACCGCCCTGCACCGATCGGTGCAGGGCGGTTTTTTTGTTTTGCTTATTTGCAGCGGCGCAGCACCTCGAGCGTGTAGCGCCAGACACGCTGTACGGAGGCGATGTGCATCCGCTCGCGGCAGGTGTGGATCTCCGTCAGATCCGGACCGAAGGACACGCAGTCGAGCCCCGGCAGCTTTCCGGCGAACAGTCCGCACTCGACACCTGCGTGGATGGCTTCCACCTTTGGCTCGCGGCCATATTGCTCGTGAAAGACGGCAACCATGCGCTCTCGCAGGGGCGAGTCCTTGCGGTATTCCCATGCGGGATAGTCGCCCGAGACGGTCACCGTGCCGCCGAGCTGCGCCATCAGGCAGCGCAGGCGCGCGACGAGCATCTCCTTTTGCGTGGCCACGCTGCTGCGCACGCAGAACGACGCCTGCACGGTGTTTGCATCCGTTGTCAGGATGCCGAGATTCAGCGATGTCTGCACAAGGCCCGGAATGTCCCGGCTTATGGCCTGGACGCCGTTCGGCAGGCAGCAGAGCATGCATGCCGCGCGCTGCGTGGATGCTTCGTCCATCGGCAGCTGCTGCGGCCGGGCTGCGTCAAAGCGCACAAACACATCCGGGTCGGCGGCCGCGTATTCGTGCCGGAGCGCGGCGTCCATGTCCGCGATCGCCGCCTGCGCGGCGGCAGTATCGGCCACGGCAATGACAGCCCGGCTCTCACGCGGGATGGCGTTGTCCTTCAGGCCGCCGGCGACGGAGACGAGCCGCAGCGGCGTGTGCTCGCTGACGGCATATAGCACGCGGCCCATGAGCAGATTCGCGTTGCCGCGGCCTTTGTCAATCTCCGTGCCGGAGTGACCGCCGAGCAGGCCGCCGACCGTGATGGTCAGCGCCGTGCCGGAAAACGGCGCGCGCGTGACCGGCAGCGTGCACACGGACACATTGCCGCCGGCGCAGCTGACGGTGAGCACGCCCTCGTCCTCGGAGTCGAGGTTGAGCATCGTACGGCCCTTGAGCACGGAAGCGTCCAGCGCGGCCGCGCCGAGCATGCCGGTCTCCTCGTCGACGGTGATGACGACCTCGAGCGGGGGATGGGGGATGTCGTCCGCATCCAGGATCGCCAGCGCCATGGCCACGGCAATGCCGTCGTCCCCGCCGAGCGTTGTGCCGCGCGCGCCGATCGTGTCGCCGTCCACGAAGAGGTCCAGCCCCTCGCAGGCCATGTCCTTCGTGCAGTCCGGCGCTGTCTCGCAGACCATGTCCATATGCCCCTGCAGGATGACCGGGGCGGCGGATTCATACCCCGGCGTGCCGGGAGAGAAGATGACGATGTTGTTGTGCGCGTCCTGAATGCAGCGCAGATGATGTTCGGCCGCAAAGAGAACGAGATGATCGCTGATTTCTTTCGTGTTGCCGGAGCCGTGCGGGATGGCGCACAGCTGCTCAAAATAGGAAAACACGGCTTGCGGCTCCAGATGATCGAGAATGGGCATGACAAAGCTCCTTTGCTGGTGAAATGAACCCGGCGGACACACGACCGTGCCCGCCGGGGGATGGTTAGACTTCGACCGGGATCTGTACCCGGGACAGGGAGGCACGGATGTTGCCGGTGAACAGCAGGCTCAGGCGGCGGATCCGCGCCTCGAGATCCTCTTTCATCCCGTTTTCGAGCCATTCATAGAAAATGTCCGTGATGCCGAAACGGTAGAGGTCGCACACGAGCTTTTTGTCCTGCGCGCTCACGCGCAGACCGCGGGCCTGTTCCTCCACATAGCTGTGCATCATTTCCCCGGAAATGCGGTCGACGTGCTTTTCCAGCTCCAGGCGGTGCGAGGAGGTGTAGATATGATAGATCGCGCGTTTGTGCTCCCGCGCAAAGCGGGTGGCGGAGATCATGCATTCCTCCCAGCTGCCGGTCGCCTCAAATTCGTCGAGCGCGCGCTCGGTTTCGCGGCGCAGGATGGTATCGAGCAGTTCATACAGGTCGGAGTAATGATAATAAAACGTCCGGCGGGTGATCTGACATTCGTCCACGAGCTGCGTTACGGTGATCTTGTCAAACGGTTGTTCGGACAGCAGTTTCAGGAATGTGTCCTGGATGGCGGCTTCGGTCAAATGTGCCAAGCGGGATCCCACCTTTCTGGTCGTGCGGCGCGGTTATTGCGCAGCCTGTTGTGTATCCTGTGCGGGGACGTAGTTGATGTGCGCATAGCTGTTGCGGCGGGCAACGGTATCGCACATAAATGTGTAGATCTTCCGGTGCAGATCCTTTCGGGCGCTGCGCGGCGGCAGCGTGTGGTCAGGATAAAACGGATTACTGACAACAACGGTGATGCACGGCGGCAGAAACCGCAGCAGCTTCCGCTGCCGGTAAACGACCACTGCGCCGACGGCGGGCACTTGTTCGCGCACCGGATAGGCAAATGCCGTGTCCGGGAACGGACGGATACCATTATAATATGGCCAGATGTGCGCCTCCGGGTAGATCATCACTGCCTGACGGCGCTCCAGCCTCCGGTGCAGTGCGGCCAGAAACTGCCGCGTGCCGTCGATCGTGTCCGCCAGCGGGATGGCACCGAGCATCTGCACGATGTTGCGCAGACACGGAATGGAGACCGTGTCCGCCGCGGTGACAATGCTTGCCCGGCGCGGAAATGCCAGCAGCGTCGGAATAAACGCGTCCGCCAGGGTGTTCGTGTGGTTGCCGTAGAGAAAATAGCCACCGGGCAGCTCGCGCAGCGCTTTGCGGTTTTCGATTCGCAGGCCGAAAACCAGCTTGCAGTAGAGAAACAGAAACGGCGTCATGACCATCCGGTAGACGACGAATGCGAGCGCCTTCCAGAGCGGGCTGGAGTGCTCATAAGGGAAGTCGGCGCCGATTGGCTTTGGCTGGATGTGCCCGTGCGTCGGCGCAAAGTCGTCGTGCAGCGGGTCGTGATAATAAACGGTTTTGTGGCTCATGTCGGTTCGCCGCACAGGGCAACGGCATCAAAGAGCATTTGCTCCATCTGCCGCATACAGCTCTGCTGTTCAAACTGTGTGCCGCTCTCGAGATACTTTCGGCTGTAGTCCGCGCGTTCGGCCGGGTGCTCGACCCAATAGTCGATCTTGGCGGCCATGTCCTCGGGATCCTTATTTTTAAATAAGGACTTCTCATCAAGCGCAAACGCCTTGGCTGCGCTCTTTGGAGAGTCCGCAATGACTGGCACCAGCCCGCAGGCGATGGCCTCCAAGCAGGCGATGGACTCGATCTCCACCTCGGCGGGGTGGCAGTAGAGGTCGGCGCAGCGCAGCAGATTCAGCAGGTCCTGCCGCGTGAAAAACGCGATCTCCATGTCAACGCCGTATTTTTCCGCCAGATGACAGTAATGCTCCTCGCGGGGACCTTCGCCGGCGAGGATGAGGTGGATCTGCTCGCGGTGGGCCGAGCGGCCGATGGCCTCGATGAGGATCTCCTGATTCTTTTCACTCGACAGGCGGCCGGTCGAGACGATGAGAAACTTCCCCTCAAGCCCCTCCGGGCGTTTGGCCGGGCCGGGCGTGAACATGCTGTTGACGCCGTTGGAGATCACGCGGCCGTTCGTCGGGCCGACGACGGCCTCAAACGTATCGCGGATGAACTGCGTGGGGTAATGGATGATGTCGGAATACTGATACACCATCTGGTAGCAGGCGCGGTAGACGCCGCGGTTGATCGCGTCAAGATCCTTGCACAGAAAGTGCGCCGTCACGTTTTCGGCCTGGCAGTGGAAGCTGGAGGTGATGGGCTTGTTGTACGCCTTGGCGATCTTCACCGCCGTGTGCGACAGCTGCAGCACGAACGTCGTGTGCACGACATCGCAGTCGCGGATCGCGTCCTCAAGCAGGGAGCGGTCTACGCGCGGCAGCGTCACGCCATTGCGCTCCACGATCGGGTTGAGCAGGTAGAGGTTCAGCTCCGGCACGACGTAAAAGCACTCGTTGCCGGCCTTGTCCTGATCGGCGCAGACCACACGCACGGTGTGCCCCTGTGCGCGCAGGAAGCGGATGAGATTCATGCAGGCGATGGTGGTGCCGTTGTTCTCTTCGCCCAAAATGTCACAGACAATCGTGATCGTCATGTTGTCGTATCATTCCTTGTTTTCAGAATTGGTAGGGGAGACCCGCTGCCGCATGATGCGACGTTCGTCATTGTAACCGGAAAAAATGAGAGCCGCATGAAAAAGATTCTTTCAAGAATTCAAACAAATCTTGTCCTATCATATCATACTTTCCTGCGTGAGAAAACCTCTCATTTTCCTGAAAATGTGACTGATTTTTTGCGATGATCGTAAAACGCCCCTGCGCCCTCTTGAATTACGTTTTCGAATCGTGTATATTATTTGTACCCATGTGTTCATATTTTTTGTTTTAGGAGAGCAAATTATGACAGACTATCAGAAGATGTATCAGGAAAAACTGACGACGCCGGATCGGCTTGCCCAGCAGGTGCAGTCCGGCTGGCTGCTCGGCATGGACACGGCGACCTCGCAGACGCCGGCCATCATGACCGCGATCGCGGAGCACATCCGCAACAGCGATATTACGGGCGTGAAGGTGCAGGCCCTGCTCGATGCGTATCCGTTCGAGTTTTATACCGACCCCACGCTGGCCGGTAAGATGACCGGCTACAGCTGGTTTTCCAGCAGTGCGGCGCGCAAGGCCGTCAATGCCGGCTATGCCGACATCATCCCTGCGTATTACCGCGATTTCCCGACCCGCATCCGCGCGGAGTACGACTATGATGCCGTGTGCGTCGAGGTCGCGCCGATGGACCGCCACGGCTACTTCAGCCTGGCGCTCAACGGCTCGTATATTGACGCCATGCTCGATAAGACCAAGCGGATCTTCCTTGAGGTCAACGACCGCCAGCCCCGCGGCCTGTGCGGCTCGCTGATCCACATTTCGCAGGTCGACGCCATCGTGGAGTACAACCACGATCTGCCGGTCCTGCCGCCGGTGCAGCTCGACGAGGTGAGCAAGACGATCGGCGGGCTCATCGCCGAGCGCATTCCGGACGGCGCGTGCCTGCAGCTCGGCATCGGCGCGATCCCGGACGCGACCGGCATGGCGCTCAAGGCCAAGCACGACCTCGGTATCCACACCGAGATGTTCACGGATTCCATGGTCGAGCTCATCGAGTGCGGCGCGGTCAACAACAGCAAAAAGCAGATCCACCGCGGCAAGACCGTCACGACGTTTGCCTTCGGTTCACAGCGCATTTATGACTATATCGACGATAACCCGGCCGTGGAGATCCTGCCGGTCGAATACGTCAACGACCCGGACGTCATCTGCCAGAACGACAACATGATCTCCATCAACGCGGCGGTCGAGGTCGACCTCTTCGGTCAGGTCTGCGCCGAGTCGGTCGGCACGAAGCATATGTCCGGCTCCGGCGGCCAGATCGACTATGTCCGCGGCGCCTGCCAGTCTCGCGGCGGCAAGAGCTTCATCGCCTTCACGTCCACGGCCAAGGGCGGCACGATCAGCAAGATCAAGCCCATCCTCACGCCGGGCGCCGTCGTCACGACGAGCAAGAACGATGTGGACTACATCGTCACGGAGTATGGCGTGGCGCATCTGCGCGGCCGTAGCCTCGGCGAGCGTGCCCGCCAGCTGATCGCCATCGCGCACCCCGACTTCCGCGACGAGTTGACCTTCGAGGCCAAAAAGCGCGGCATTATGATTTGATTCCGCAGTACAAAGCCTGCTGTCCGTATCCCACGGACGGCAGGCTTTTTTCATCTCGCGCGTTCTGTATCCGGACGCACATAATGGTGACGCGTGTTTCATCAAGGAATCAGAAGTGCGCAAAAGCGTTACATTTGTACCGCTGTGGGGATTGTTCTTCCCTCGCAGCCGGACTATAGTGTAACCATAAAAAGGGGACAGATTTCGATGCTGCCCCAAATCTATTGGAGGGATTTTTCATGAAGAAAACGTGGAGCAGAGTGCTCGCCACCGTTCTGGTCCTGGCGATGGTGCTTTGCATGCCCGGTTTCGCAGCGAGCGCTGCTGACACGGTGGATTATGACGCCGATCATGCGACCTCCGCTGAGGAACTGACGGACGCGGATCTGCCGGAGCTGCTGTCCTCGGACGGCAACCACTATCCGATCGTGCTGGTGCACGGCCTGTTCGGTTGGGGCGGCACGGAAGTGCTCGGCCTGAACTACTGGGGCGGCTTCAGTAGCCTGCGCGACATTCTCAATGACGCCGGCTATGAGGTATACACCCCGTCCATCGGCCCCGTTGCCAGCAACTGGGATCGCGCCTGCGAGCTGTATGCCTACCTCGTCGGCGGCACGGTCGACTACGGCGCATATCACTCCGCCACCAACGGCCATGCCCGCTACGGCCGCACGTTCCCGGGCGTCCTGCCGGAGCTGAACAACCCCGACAGTGAGCTCAAGATCCATCTGGTCGGCCACAGCATGGGCGGCGAGACGATCCGTATGCTCGCGCAGCTGCTCGAAAACGGCGACGCCGACGAGCGCAACGCCAGCCGCGATGGCTCTATCAGCCCGCTGTTCACCGGCGAGTGCCGTCACTGGATCGAGAGCATCACGACGCTCTGCACGCCGCACGACGGCAGCCAGTATGACACGAAGGTCTATCAGAACATCGGCGATCTGGCGCAGTATGCCATGGGCATCATCGGCTCCGTTGCCGGTGCCAATGTCAACGAGAACAACTTCGGTCTGGACTTCAAGCTCGATCAGTGGGGTCTGGTGCGCCAGCCCAACGAGTCTTACGCCAGCTACTTCAATCGCGTGATCAACAGCAAGATCTGGACCCAGCACACCGACGACCTGAGCGTCTACGACCTCGACGTCGACGGTGCGGCCGTGCTCAACGGCTATGCCAAGGCCCAGGATGATATCTATTACTTCTCCGTCGTCTGCTCGAACACCCACCGCGATCCGCTGACCGGCCACTACCTGCCGAATGCCAGCATGAACCCGATGATGATCAAGAGCGGCACCTACATGGGCAGACACGTCAACTACGCGGTCGGCCATGTGAACATCACGCCGGAGTGGTGGGAGAATGACGGCATTGTCTCCGTTCGCTCCGCCATCCGTCCGCATGAGAATTCCACGGATAAGTACAATGAAAACTACGGCGTCGGCGCCGACGGCAAGATGACCTTCAAGGCCGGCACCAAGATGGGCGTTTGGAACTACATCGAAAAGATCGACGGGACGGACCACATCAACATGGTCGGCCAGACGCAGAAGTCCACCCACGCCATGCTGCAGGCCAAGTTCTTTGAGCTGGCCAAGATGCTCAACAGCATTCCGGTGAGCAGCTCGTCCGATGCGCACATCTGCCCGGGCGCGCGCTTCACGGATATGCCGGCTTATACCGACTGGTCGCACGAAGGTCTTGACTACTGCATCCAGAACGGCATCATGAGTGGTACGAGCGCCACCACCATCGCCCCGAACGGCGTGACTACGCGCGCACAGCTCGTCGAGATGCTCTACTGCCAGGCCGGTTCCCCGAAGGCCACGAAGGCCAGCCCCTTCACGGACCTGACCGACAGCTGGTATGTCGATGCGGTCAACTGGGCGGCTGAGAAGGGCGTCGTGAGCGGCACGAGTGCCACCACGTTCTCCCCGAACGACGTCATTACGCGTCAGGACATGGCGACGATCCTTTATAACTACGCCAAGAACGTCCTGGATCTGGATGTGTTCGATACCGCTGACCTGACCGGCTATCCGGATTACAGCTCCGTTTCCGATTATGCCCGCACACCGCTGTCCTGGGCAGTCGCACAGGGCCTGATCTACGGCGCGGAAAGCGCTCAGGGCGTCGTCACCCTCCAGCCGAAGGGTGATGCGACCCGCGCACAGACCGCTGCGGTCATCATGCGTTTCTGCCAGAACGTCCTCTGAGACTTCATTTCAACAACACAAGCCCGATGGGAAGATCCCATCGGGCTTGTCCTATTTTGCCATAGCCGGGCTCAGCGCGCCTTTTCCCAGCCGTCGAGCGGCGCGCGCTGGATGGCGCCGAACACCTTGCTGCGCAGGTCGGGGTAGGTCTGGCTCATGGTGCGGATGAACTGCTTGATCTCATAGCGCTTGCTGCCGCGGTCCTCGGGGCAGGGGTTTTCGACGATCGGCAGCTCCAGCGCCTTCGCCAGATTCGCGATGCGCCCCTCGCCGGCGTAGAGCATCGGGCGGATCTGATCCACGCCCGTGCGCGTCATGTGCGTCACCGGCTGAAAGCAGCTGATGCGCCCCTCGTATACGAGCGAGAGCAGAAACGTCTCGACCGCGTCGTCAAAGTGGTGGCCGAGCGCAAGCTTTGTGATGCCGCGCTCGCTGAGCGCGGTGCACAGGGCGCCGCGGCGCATCTTGGCGCACAGAGAGCAGGGGTTATCCTCCTTGCGCACGTCGAACACGACCTCTTTGATGTCCGTTTTCAGGCGGGTGTATGGCACACCGAGCGCTGCGCACAGTTCCGCTACCGGCGTGAAATCCATGCCGTCAAACCCGAGCTCGACTGTGACGGCCTCGAGCGCAAACGGCTTCGGATAGTACCGGCGCAGCTCGCTGAGTGCCATGAGCAGCACGAGTGAATCCTTGCCGCCCGAGACGCCGACGGCGACGGTGTCGCCCGGCGCGATCATGTCATAATCCTCCACGCACCGGCGTACCAGACCGGTGAACGCATTCAGGTCGTTCATAGCGGGACCTCCAAAACGAAAATAGAAACTGTGAATTCGAGCGTAAAACGGAGAAAAACGGAGCTTTTAAGAGCGAAGTAATATCTAAATCAAAATTTCATTGACAGGTATCGCCGATTGTGGTATAAAAGATAAGCGCGAATGCGAGACCTATTCTACGTTCGCACCTGAAAAATGTCAAAATGTTTTTCAACACATTCAAATTGGAGGCACGAATATGTCCACTACTTTGCTGAACAAGGACACCGTCACCCGCAAGTGGTACGTTCTGGATGCAGCCGGCAAGCCGATGGGCAAGACCGCAGCGCTCGCTGCCGATCTGCTGCGCGGCAAGCTCAAGACCGACTACACCCCGCACGTTGACTGCGGTGACTTTGTCATCATCATCAATGCCGAGCAGGCAGTGCTCACCGGCAAGAAGCTCGAGCAGAAGTACTACCGCACGCACTCCGGTTATCCCGGCGGCCTGCACGAGACGCAGTACAAGAAGCTCATGAAGGACAAGCCCGAGCTGGCTATGCGTCTGGCTGTGCGCGGCATGCTGCAGAAGAACACCATTGCCCAGTGGCAGCTCAAGCGCCTGAAGATCTATCGTGGCGCCGAGCATCCCCATGCGGCACAGAAGCCCGAAGTCTGGGATCGCTGAGAAGGAGGAAATAGAACATGGCAACTTATACGAGCAAGAAAGCCTATATGTACGGCACCGGCCGCAGAAAGTCCTCCGTCGCGCGTGTGCACCTGTTCCCGAACGGCACCGGCAGCATCACCGTCAACGGCCGTCCCCTGGATGACTACTTCGGTCTCGAGACCCTGAAGCTCATCGTTCGTCAGCCCTTCGCGGCCACCGATACCATGGGCAAGTTCGACGTCGAAGCCACCGTGACCGGCGGCGGCGTGACCGGCCAGGCCGGCGCGATCCGTCACGGCATCGCCCGTGCGCTGCTCCAGGTCGAGGACAGCTACCGTGCGCCCCTGAAGGCTGCCGGCCTGCTGACCCGTGACCCGAGAATGAAAGAGCGTAAGAAGTACGGTCTCAAAGCCGCCCGCCGCGCTCCGCAGTTCAGCAAGCGCTGATATATTCCAATATCGTTTTCAAAAGCCCGAAATCCACTGGATTCCGGGCTTTTTTATTCGGTGTCGCTTTTGCCCGTGACAGCCCTTTCTAGAATTTAAGGGTCAAGCCGGAGAGAATGCACTTCAATACGCATTCCTTGCTTTAGGGAAAATTACTTAAAACAAATTGCGTTTTCTTCCATTTTTCGATATAATGCATTTCAAGGATGGGTGCATTGCTGGATCCGGGCAGGTTCAGCTGTGCGAAATTTTGTTGGGAACAAAGAAAATTAGGAGGCTGCATTGTGTATAGCGACCAATGGCTGCAAGACAAATCGTTACATAAAACAGCTGCAGTTGAAATCAACTCGACAACCAATGTTCAATATTGGTTGAACGAAAATGAACAACTTGTTGGCGTATGTGTAAATTTTGAATTGGCGGACGATGTTCATTACGAACTGAATACTGAAAACTGGTTTCGATTTCTGAGAGAGGTATTGTTTATTGCGCCAAGCAGTAATTGCGTTGTACCTTTCCGTGACTTCCTTAACACTGCAGCCCCGTAAGTTGACTTCGGAATGGTTCTTGATGCGAAACGCATCGAATACAAAATGGTGGCTTTTCATGATTGTGATATTGATGATTGGGATTGAGTGATCCTGACGGAGGAATTGAAGCCGAACAGCCATGACCATTGGTCATGGCTGTTCGGCGAACTGCGAAGGCTTTTCGCTATGAAGCTGTTTTCGTTAAATTTCATCAAGCTTGTATTTATGCCTTTGCGCTCCGCAGCACTGCACATATACACCGTATTTTCCCGCTTTGGCTTCCAGCGAGTAGCCGCATTGTACACAATGCTGCCCTTTTTTACTGTTCCTATAAAAATACCGAAAATATGGACAGCGAAACTTTGAAGCTGTTGATAAACGAAATTGCGGAACAAAGCGGTGTACCTGAACAGTATGTTATGTATAGCTCTACTTATTTTGGATTGGCAGAAGAAAAATCCACGCAGGAGTTATTAGTGATTATCGGAGCAAGCAGTTTAATTGTACTGGCCTGTTCTTTGGTTATTTACAGTCTGTTCTACATTTCTGTTATCGGGAAAACACATGAGTATGGCAGACTGCGTGTGCTGGGGGCTACATCGGTTCAGATCAAGCGTATCGTGCGAAAAGAAAATTTTTTGTTATCCTGTGCTGCAATTCCTATCGGCGTTGTATTGGGAAGTGGTTTGGGCTATTGTTTCGTGCCGGACGGCTGGCATTGGATGACTACACTGGAATGTGCCGTTGTGATTGCCCTTGTTACAGAAATTGCCTTGAAAATTGCTGTACATACCCCTGTAAAGAAAGCCTCTATGGTATCGCCTATTGAGGCGCTGCGAATCAATACGACTGATACACCGGCGACAGAAAAAACGCGGATCGAACATCGAAAAATTACGCCATCTTCGCTTGCCCGAATGAGCTTTGCCCGGAACAAGAAAAAAGCTATACTAACCGTATTGTCTTTGGGATTTGCCGGAGTTTTACTGATGTGTGCCGCCACCTACCTTAATTCAACTGATGTAGAAAGCATGGCAAAACAGCAATTTGCAAATGGCGACATTGTACTTTCCCTTGATCCCGCCAACACAAATGCGGAAGATCGCCCCGCCGGGATCAATGCACTTCAAACGAAAAATCCATTGGATGAAGTTTTGGAAGAAACGATTTCAGATATGAATGGCGTAAAGAATATTGAATTTATACAGGGCTGTGTTTCAAATATGGAATTTCCCACTCCTTTCAAGGATGGTAACAGCCATTTCTTTACCCAAATTGGAATCCCCGAAAATCAGTACGAGGCCTTTTCACAAGGACTAATTGAGGGAACCGCAGACCGCCAGAAACTTATCAACGGAAAAGGAGTTATCGTAGATAATTCCGCCAAGCTGTTAAGCGACTATTATAATTACACTCCTCAAATTGGCGATATAGTCAAAGTGGAAACAGCGGATGGACAATGGGAAGAATTTACTGTAATGGGGATTGGGAAAGCTCCTAATCTCGGTGGGGATTCAGCTTCTTTCTATTTTCCGCAGGAACTCTTACCTATGATGAAAGAAAATGTTTCCAACTTCAACATAACCTGCATTGTAGATGTGGAAAGAGATCAGCTTACAGAAGTTGAGAATAAGATTTTCCAGTTGGCGGAAAATCGTGGAGGTATAGAAGTTTTCAGTATCAGCGATATTATTACTTATCTGCAAGAGGAAATGAATAACATAAAAATGCCGTTATACGGATTGGTATTTTTCATTGCTGTTTTTGGGCTAATCAGCCTTATCAACACGCTAATGACAAACATTATATCAAGACAGCAGGAATTTGGTATTTTACAGTCTGTGGGATTGAGCAGTAAGCAATTCTCCAAAATGCTGCAAACAGAATGTTTCTATTATGTTTCTGGTACGGCTATTCTAACTTTAACGATTGGAACTTTAACAGGATTTGTACTTTGCAAAGTTTTCAATCAGGTTGGGACATTCGGGACATTGACTTATCATTTTCCAGTTTTAGAAATAAGCATATATTTTGTAGCGCTTTTCTTCATACTGGCAGCTTACTCCGTTTTCTCTGTACGATATAGCAAAAGACATCCTGTGATCGAGCGCATTAAAACAATGGAGTAAATTTTCCTTTATCAGAAAATTGTGTTTTCTGCAACTAAGGACATTTGCCTGTTATACTATCTGCAAAAAGCAAAGGAAGTGAGGATATGAAGCAGATTTTAATTGTCGAGGACGACAGTTTTTTGA
>OGFN01000828.1_pt1 | contig 13666 bp, 6 predicted proteins | sample 1570921 | NCBI WGS metagenome assembly OGFN01 (sample SAMEA2581940, study PRJEB24529) | metagenome | biome: Human gut stool | place: China | collected 2011
CACGATGCAAAGGTACGGACTTTCTGGAATTATGCAAGTTTTGTGTGCGTTTACACGTGTTTTATAACATAATTTGAAGTTTTGACCGTGTTTGAAAGACTTATTAATAAAACTACAATAGCAATAAGAATCGTTCTTTAAAGAACATTCATCTAAAAGTCATGTGTTTTACATGGTTCTGTAATATGTTTTTTTGTTCTTTGTTACAGAATTAATCAGGACTTTGTATGGAATTAAGTGTTAGGGAACGTCAGAAGGCATTGACGGTTACACTGGCTATGCTATGTATAGCATGTGCTTGTTTGTTTTACCTGGGATATAGATTGTGCATGTATTATTAGTAGAGCAAAAAAAGGTGCGTCTGGATAATTCCGGGCGCACCTTTTTAGCAATAAAAGCCGATGAATTATTTGCTTTCTTTTTTAAACTTGTAGACAGCAAATGTCATGGCACCTATTTCGGTATTGAGCGTATTTCCTTCAATTGAAATGCTACTTTCTTTAGGAGTGATGAGGTTCGGATTGTCGAGTGTATTTTCTGCATCCGGGTTTTCTGTATGCAATGTGATGCATTTTCCGTCTCCTAAAGTTACAGACTTCTTCAAGCCTTTAAATTCCAGACTAATGGGCTGTGCCTTTTCTGACACGTTGGCTACTTTGACAATGTAAGCCTGTGTGTTTTCATCCCATACGGCACTGGCGAAAAGTCCATTCTGGCCTTCCTGACCACTAACCGGTTTTTTATCCATAGTCAGAGGAACTACATTTGTTCCGGTATTGTGACCGTAAAGTGACTGTACATACCAGCTGCAGGTGCGTACAGAACGGAGGTTGTCAAACCAGATTAAGTCTGGACGCCACTGCCAGCCTTCTACGTGAGCCAACAGCGGAGCATAAGTCGCCATGTGTACTACATCTGCGTTTCTTTCTACTCCAGTCAGGAAAGCAGCTTCAAGTAAAGAAGCGTGGAAGTGGTTCCATTTCTTTCCTTTTCCGTGACAAGCATATTCTCCAGCAAATACTTTCGGGCCTTTACGGTCGTAATTGTCGTAACGGTTTCCTGATTTCAGGAACCAGTTTTCCGGACGATAGAAGTGTTCGTCTACCAAGTCCACTTTCAGTTTCTTCATTTCCGGCCACAAGTAATCGAAGTCTTTTCCTTCAGAATTCGGACCAGATGAACCGATAATCTTGATTTCAGGATGTGCTTTGCGGAGAGCTTCTACGAATAACTTCAAACGTTCAGGATATTCAGGTCCCCACTGTTCGTTTCCGATTCCGATGAATTTCATGTTGAAAGGAGCCGGATGTCCCATATCGGCACGGAGTTTTCCCCATTTGGTATCAGTTCCTCCGTTGGCAAATTCAATCAGGTCGAGTGCATCCTGAATGTAGCTGTCGAGGTCGCATACTTGTACATGTGCTTTCGGGTCATCGTTCTGATACTGGCAGGCAAGTCCACAGTTCAGTACAGGAAGTGGTTCTGCTCCCATGTCTTCTGACAGAAGGAACAATTCATAGAATCCCATGCCATAAGTCTGGAAGTAATCAGGGAAGAAACGATGCGGGAAAGTATAATGCCATCTGTTTTCATTGAGCGGACGGTTTTCTACCGGGCCTACAGAGTTTTTCCAGTTGTAACGGGTTGCCAGGTCTGTACCTTCCACGATACATCCTCCGGGGAAACGGAATACTCCCGGTTTGGTGTCGGCCAATGCCTGTACCAGGTCTTTTCTCAATCCGTTTTCACGTCCTTTCCAAGTGTCTACAGGGAATAAAGAAACATGTTCCAGGTCTACGGTGCCCGGTGAATCGAGGAATATTCTCAAATGAGCTTTTGCTTCTGTCTGGGTCGGTGTGAGGATAACTTCATATTTTTTCCAGTCTTTTGAGTTAATTGTCAGGTTTTGTGAAGTGATGACCTGAGTTTCTCCCATAGACGCATTGTTGATAAGTTCTACTCGTATTTTCTGGTTTTCTCCTCTTGCCCATACGGTAAAACGATATTTTTCATTGGCTTTGAGTCCGATACCGAAAAATCCTTCGTTTTCAATACCTGTGCGTTTGTGTGCATGTCCGGGGTCTGCCAGGCGTACATAATGTGGGTTGCGTTCAAACGGACCATCATTTTGCAGAGTTACATTTCCAAAAATGTCCCATCCCATAAAACTTTGAGGGAACTCGAATGAACGGTTCTTGATTAATTCTGCATAGAGTCCCCCGTCTGCTCCATAGTTGATGTCTTCGAAGAAATGGCCGTACATGGTCGGTTGAATTTCTGCTCCAATTTTATTGGCTTGGATAACCATCTGGTTGACATTCTGTGCTTGTAAGCTGAGTCCTGTTGTTAGTGCAAGCGCAGAAAGAAAGGTTAAGTGTTTGTTCATGGTTTTATTATTAAATTAATGTGATACAAATTTATAAATAAACACGAGAAATTCATGGAAAAACAGTGAAATATCTGTCTTTATGAAATTTAGGCATAAAATTAGGAGCAATCATTTTTCCTGAGGTGGACAAATTCTTCTATTGGGTGGACATTTGTCTTTTGAGTGGATTTTTATCCTCTTTTTCAGAAAAAGACTCGAAAAACGGTTTACCTTTGTGTAAAACAGAATAATTTCTATGAAAAGAAACAGCTTACTTCTATACTTGCTTCTTGTTTTTTGCTTATGTTGCCCGAATGGGCTACTCTATGCGGTACAAAACTCTTCTCGTTTCTCGTTGGCTTCTATTACGATAAACGATGGACTGCCTTATAATTTTGTAGATGATATCATCAAATCCAGTGACGGCTATTTGTGGGTGGCTACGTATGGAGGAGGAGTAGCTCGTTATGATGGCAATGAGTTTGTGGCTTTTAGTGCCAGTACAATGGATAAAAAAAGGTTGCTGCGAAGTAATTTTGTGGAGAAATTAGCGGAGGATACTTTTCATCGTATTTGGATGGCAGGAGAAGCAGGTATAGAGCTCCTTTCTACAGATAATTTGCAATTGTTGCCTGTAGAATCTTTACAGTCGGCGGAAATGGCTAAGTTGATGAAGCAACCGGTGAGTTTCTTGATGACTGCCAAATCTGGTAATTTATGGTTTTGTAGCCGTGGACAGATTTATAAGGTAATATTTAATAGTACAGGTACTGTGAAAAAAGTGATTCGGATTTCAGATACTCCGATACATGAACGTGGCTGTGTGTTGTACGAAATTGACGGATATATCTGGTTCTTTCATCAGGGGAAAATGTGCCGGATTAGCGAGAGCGTGGAAAAAAGTCAGGAGCCACAGCCCGTATCTGTTTCTTTGAATATTTCTTCTTTTGAATCGGTATTTTGTATTTATCATTGTAAGAACAATGTGTGGATTGGTACAAGTAATGGATTGTATTGTTATGATTTGACTACAGACACTAGTGTGCATTATGTACATAATTCTCAGAATCCTTCTTCCTTGTCGCAGAATTATGTGACATCCATTACTTCTACACGAGATGATCAAGTGATAGTTGGTACGCTGTTAGGATTGAATGTATTTAATGCTTCTACTTCTGATTTTACTCGTATCCAGGCAAGTGAGGGCATGGAGATGCACGGCTTGTCTTGTAATTTTATCAATACCCTTTATGCGGATGATGAAAATGATATTGTGTGGGTTGGAACTGAAATAGGAGGAATAAGCAAAATGTTTTCTTCCCGTTTGTCTGTAGTGAATTATTATCATCAGCAGAATCTTTCGGGTAGTTTGTCACATAATCCGGTCAATTCGATAGTGGAAGATGAGTATCAGACACTTTGGGTAGGTACCGTAGAAGGGGGATTAAACTGCTGTTTGAAGGGGAGCGATTCTTTCTTGCATTATACCACTGAAACACCAGCCAGTTTGGCACATAATACTGTAAGTGTATTGATGTTAGGTGATGAGGACCGTTTGTATGTAGGTACCTGGGGCGGTGGACTTGGCTGGATTAATCGTAAACCATCTGCTTCTAAACGTTATATGCCCGTTCCGTTGAATGATCCTTTTGTGTCAAGTTTGGCTTTTGACCCTGTGAGTCATTTACTTTGGATTGGTACAATGAATAATGTGTATGTATATAATCCGGCTGATGGAAGTATTTCAGAGCCTTTCTTGAATGAAAGTAAAGAAATTATCAATCAGAATGCATTAGGAATGTGTATTACTCGCGAACGGGAACTTTGGATTTCTTCTCCGTTTGGCCTTTTAAGAGTAAATCTTTCTGCATACGAAAAGGGACAATTGAAATACAAAAAGTATGTCTATCAATTGGACAGCCCTGATTCCGGACATCGGGAACGTATCACTTCTATTTTTCAGGCAAAAGATGGGACTATCTGGTTAGGAAGTAACGGAAATGGATTTTATAAAGCATTGAAAAAAGGAAATGATTACCAATTTCAAGCTTATACGAAGAATGATGGTTTGGTGAGCAATAGTGTACGAGGTATCTTGGAAGACTGGTACGGCAATATTTGGGTATCTACGGATAATGGTTTGTCATGCTTTAATGTGAAAGAAGAGTCATTTCGCAATTATAGTCAGATTGACGGTCTAATTTCCGATCAGTTTTATTGGAATGCCGGAGCTTTGTCGTTTGACAAGGAACGTTTGTTCTTTGGTAGTCAGAAAGGGCTGACGGAGATACATCCGATGATTGAAGCTGAGCATCAGCGTAAGTTCCCTTTGGCTTTTACCCACTGTAGAGTGTTTGGACAGGAAGTTTTTCCTCAGTCAGGGGAAATAGTCATGCATGAAAGTGACAAGTCGTTATCAATAGAGTTTTCGGCACTTGATTATGCTTTAGAATCTCAGGCGCAATATTCATATCGTTTAAAAGGGTTTGATGACGCATGGGTAACTGTACCTTCCAATCGAAATAATGCGACTTATACCAATCTATATCCAGGAAAATATGTTTTCCAGCTTCGATATGCTCCTGATGGCAAACACTGGCTTGCGCATACAGAGGAATTGGTTATCGTAGTGCGTCCTTATTTCTATAAGACCCCCTGGTTCCTGCTTTCTGTCTTGTTTATTATCCTGTTTGGTGGTTATCGTATCCTGAGGTGGCGTTATCAGGCTATGAAGCGCCAGCAAGATTTATTGCATCAGATGGTGGAAGAACGTACTTCTGAGTTGGAGGAGCAAAAGAAACTGCTTTCCAATCAGACGCATGAGCTTTCGGAACAGAATCAGTTACTGAAAGATCAGAATGAGAAAATCACTACGCAAAAGAATCAGATTTTAGAGATGTCGCGTAAGGTAGAAGAGCTGACCATTGACAAACTGGCATTTTTTACCAATATTACGCATGAATTCCGGACTCCATTGACGTTGATTGTCGGTCCTATCGAACGTGCTTTGAAATTGAGCTATAATCCACAGGTAATAGAACAGTTGCATCTGGTAGAGCGTAATTCAAAATATCTTCTTTCGCTGGTTAATCAGTTGATGGATTTCCGGAAAGTGGAGGAAGGACGTATCAAAATTGCCACTAATTATGGGAATCTGAGAGAATTTATGGCCGAGATTGTGCCACCTTTTGCAGATTATGCGAAGAATCGTGGCATTGACCTTCAGCTGTATCTTCGCCTTGCCGATCCGATTCTGATGTTCGATGAGGATGTGATGCGTAAGATTATGACAAATTTAATCAGTAATGCTCTGAAGTTTACTCCAAAGGGAGGGAAGGTAGGCATATATGTAGGAGTTATTGGCAAAGAAAATGAGAAGAAGCTGTTCATTAGTGTTCGTGATACGGGAAAGGGTATTCCTGAGAATGATATGGAGCGTATTTTCATGCAGTTCTATCAATCCGATAACCGAAGCCTTGAGTCGGTCAGTGGTCAGAGTGGTACCGGCATAGGTTTGTATTTATGCCGGAAGCTGATAGATATGTTAGATGGTAAGATTTATGCGAAGAATAATCCGGTGAAAGGAGCCTCATTCCGCATTCTCTTGCCAGCTTTATATGGTGAGACTCAATCCCAGCCGGATTCTTCTGAGATAGAAAAAGAAGATACCGTGATAGATGTACCTCGTAATGGAAAGATGGTTGTACTGGTAGTAGAAGACAATAAAGATATGCGCGATTATATTCGTTCTATCTTAGCCGAATATTATAATGTGTTGGAGGCCGCTCAGGGAGAAGAGGCCCTGAATATATTGCATTCTAATAATGTGGACTTTATTATTAGTGACCTGATGATGCCGGTTATGGATGGTATGGAATTATCTCGTCGTGTAAAGAATGACTTCTCCATATCTCATATTCCTTTCTTGATGTTGACAGCCAAAACTTCTGACGAAGCACGTTTGGAAAGTTATAAAATGGGTGCAGACGCATTCTTACTGAAACCTTTCGATGAGAACATGTTGTTGGCCCGTATTTCCAATATATTGGAGAATCGAAGACGTTTCCAGCAAAAGTTCTCTATTGATATGAATACTGATTCGTTGGAGGTGGATGAGAATTCCGGCGATAAGAAGTTCCTGAACAAAGCAATGTCAGTTGTAAAAGAAAATTATAAGAATCCGGACTTTGAGGTGAGTGATTTTATAGAGGCAGTTGGCATTAGCAAGAGTTTGTTGAATAAAAAAATGCAGAGCCTGACAGGACAATCTGCCGGCCAGTTCATTCGTAATTATCGTTTGAATCTGGCTCGTGAACTTCTGCTGAAGAATAAGGTAACCCGTACAATGAATATTTCTGAGATTGCATACGAAGTCGGATTTAATGACCCGAAATATTTTACTCGTTGTTTTACAAAGCATTTTAATGTAACTCCGAGTAGCTTGTTAGAAGATTGAGCATAAATCTTATTTCTTTGTCTTAGTCGGAAACCTGTGTCAATCGTCATAGGTTTCCGGCTTTTTTATGAGTATATTCTTTTTACAGGGGTACTGTTTTACTCAGAAAGGTGGAAATTTTCATGATTTTCATTTATCCACCTATAAAAACCGTTTGTCCACCTTCTTCATTATTTATGTTTTTACATTTGGACCATTGAAATAAACGTTTTTTGTTAAATAAAGACTTCCGTACTATGAAACATGGCTAGAAAAAGTCAGTCTTGGTGCTGTTGAAATATGATGTATGAGGATAGAAGTCTGAGTTTTTAAGTGGAATATTACTTTATTAATAATTTAAATTTAATACCATTAAAATGAAAAAACATTTGATTTTTTCCGCAATGCTTGGTTTGTGTGCCTTGGGTGGTACGGCGATGTATCCCGTATCCGTCATGGCTGCTGTAGCACAATCACCGGCTATTAAGGTTAGTGGACAGGTGGTTGATGAACAAGGTGAACCCTTGTTGGGTGCTACTATTAGGGTGAAAGACACTTCAATCGGAACAACTACTGATTTGGATGGAAATTTCCAGTTGGAGGTGCCTGGCAATGCTGTCCTGCTGATAAGCTATGTGGGCTATAAGGAACGTGAGGTAGCAGTTCGTAACCGTGCTATCCTCGAACCTATTCAGTTGCAGAGTGATACTGAAATGTTAGAGCAGGTAGTGGTAATTGGTTACGGTACACAGAAAAAGTCAGATTTGACCGGTTCTGTGGCAGTAGTAGATGCAGAGGCCTTGAAACAAGTATCTCATTCCAATATTTCATCTATGTTGGAAGGTAAGGTTGCAGGTGTACAGATTACTTCTGACGGTCAGCCTGGTGCCGATCCTACTGTACGTATTCGTGGAGTTGGATCTTTCGGTAGTACTGCCCCGCTCTATGTTATCGACGGAGTACCGATGGGAACTTCCATTCGTGATTTCTCTTCTAATGATATTGAAACTATTCAGGTGTTGAAAGATGCTTCTGCAGCAGCTATTTATGGTTCTCGTGCGGCAAATGGTGTAGTTATCATCACTACCAAGCGCGGACAGAAGGACCAGCCGCTGAAAGTAGATTACAACGGATATTTTGGTGTGGACTACATTCCTAAAGGCGTGTATGATGTAATGGATGCTGATCAGTATAGTCAATATCTGGGTCAGGCTTGCGCCAATTCAAATACTCCGTTACCGGGAGGATATAGACTTGACAGTGCTACTGGGAAATACCATTTCCAGGATAATACCAACACCGACTGGTTCGATGAAGTATTTAAAACAGGTATCCGCCAGAATCACAATGTAAACTTGTCTGGAGGTAGTGCTCATAGCACCTATAACGTATCATTGGACTATTTTAACCAAAAAGGAACACTGGAAGGTGCTGGTCCTAATTATGAACGTTTTACGGCGCGTGTAAATAACTCCATGGATACTAAGTTTATCAAGTTCCAGACCAGCGTGGTCTATTCTCATTCAGACCAGGACAATATGGGATTGTCAAATGCTTCGGAATACGTGCAGGGATTGTATGGTGATGTTACCAATGTACTTCGTGGTACGTTACTGATGCAGCCGACAATCAAGGCCTACGATCCTTCCACTTGGGTACTTGACGACAAAGTAGGAGCAGCAAGTGACTATGATTATGATGCTTATGGATATGGTGTGTATTACGATGATATTCATGGTGATATTTCCGCTTCTAACCCCTTGCTGATTAATAATCTGTTACAACGTAATACTCGTGTAGACCGTTTTGTGGGAACTGCTTCAGCTGATGTGGATGTTCTTAAGATGTTTGGCCTAGAAAATAAGAATCACAAGCTGAATTATAAAATCAATTTGTCTTACAGTATGACCCATGCTAAGGACTTTACCTGGATTCCAGCTTGGGTGCAGAGCAACCGTGTTTACCTGGCTAAGAGTAACGAACGTCTGGATAAAAATTCACGTGATTACAAGGATGCGCTGATTGAGAACTTGCTTACTTATGATGGAACTTTCGGTAAGCACCATATTAACGTAGTAGCAGGTCAGACTTACGAAGAGGAAAATACAGATTTGTTGAACGGATGGGCATTGAATTTCACTGAACCGTATTTCTTGCAGCTTCAGAATGGTTCCGATACATATTCCTCAAGTTTCGAATATAAGCATGCCATTCTGTCTTATATCGGCCGTATCAATTATAACTATGATGATAGATACCTGTTCTCGGCTACTGTCCGTCGGGATGCAAGTTCTCGCTTGTCCAAGAATATTCGCTGGGGTACTTTCCCGTCTGTATCTTTAGGTTGGCGTTTTGATAAGGAGTCTTTCTTCCCCTTCAGCACGGATGTAGTAAATATGTTCAAGGTACGTGGAAGCTATGGTGAACTTGGTAATGAGAATATCGGTGAATATGTATATCAGGCTGTAATGTCACGTAATAATATGACTTACAGTTTCAATAACTCGCTTGTAACAGGTTCGGCTGTATCTACTTTTGTAGACAATAACTTGGCATGGGAAAAGAAGAAAACGTATAATGTGGGTATCGACCTTGCTTTGTTCAATAACCGTTTAGAGTTTACGGCTGAATGGTACAAAAATACAAGCACCGACCTGTTGTATAGTGTACGTGTTCCAGAACAGGCTGGTGTGTCTAATTCTACCGTTACAATGAATGCAGCTTCAATGAATAACTCCGGTTTTGAATTTGCAGCTACATATCGTAATCGTGATCACGCTTTCAAGTATGAAGTTTCGGGTAACCTCAGTACACTTCGTAACCGTGTGACTTCTTTGGGAATCGGTACAGATTCTTCTATTAACGGTGCATATATCACTAACGTAGGTCAGGAAATCGGTCGGTTTTACGGTTGGGTATACGAGGGAATTGCCCGTACACAGGAAGATTTGGATAACCATGCTACTCAGGACGGTGCCAATGTGGGTGACTGCCTTTACAAGGATGTAAACGGTGATGGAGTAGTAAACGGTGATGACCAGACAGTGCTGGGCAGCGGTATGCCGAAAATTAATTTCGGACTTAATGCCCGTTTCGAGTATAAGGGATTTGACTTGAGTATCGCTACTTACGGTGCATTAAACTATCATGTAGCCGATGATATTTACAATTCACTTAATTCTTGCTATGGTTATGGTAATAAGGATGTGGCTATACTCGATGCCAACCGTTTTAGTGAAGATGGAACGACTTATCTTTCCAACGTGCCGCGGACTTATGTAGTGAACAACGCCAGCTTGGCTTGGAACGATTTGTTCAGTTCACGTAAAATCCAGAATGCTGCTTATTGGAAGATTGCTAATGTGGAATTGGGCTATAACTTCCCCAATAAGTGGTTTGGTAAATATGTGTCAGATGTACGTTTCTATGTTTCCGCACAGAACCTTTATACGTTTACTGGCTATCATGGCTATAATGTGGATTATGCAGGAGGTACATTTACTCCGGGTTATAACTTCTGTTCTTTCCCGACTGCACGTACCTTCATGTGTGGACTTCATTTTACATTCTAATCGTTATACTATTAAAAAACATATCAAATGAAACTATATCAATATTCACTTGCCTGCATGTTGGGGCTTGGTATCTTAGCTTCTTGCGCAGACAGATTGGACCTGGTAAATCCTAACCAGCAGACTTCGGGGTCGTTCGGTTATACTATAGATGATTTGGAAGAAAGTGTGATTGCTGCCTATAATCATATCCGTATTGAGGGAACGTATGCACGTACAGGCTATACCATTGACATAACTCGTGGTGATGAGGTTTGGAACTCATCTCAACAATGGTACTTGCCTTTCGATGATTTGAATGTACCGTTTACTGATGCTATTACCTTTTGGCCTTGGCGTGACTGGTATTATACAATCAATACTTGTAACTTTATCATTTCACGTTGTGGTGAGGATGATAGTCAGCTTTCAGAACGAATGAAATATGTTAAGGGGCAAGCTCTTTTTCTGCGCGGATTGTCTTACTATAATTTGGCTGGCTATTATCAGAATCCGCCTCTGATTACAGATTATGATGATTATTCCACATTGGAAACAATATATGTGCCCAACAGTTCATACGATGCTGTACTTGATCAGGTAGAGAGTGATTTTAAGGATGCCATGGGAATGTTGCCATCACGTGATGAAGGAGGTGAATGGGCAAGTGGTCGTGCTACTTGTGGTTCTGCAGCAGGTTATTATGCTCGTACGCTGATGGTACGTCACAAGTTTACCGAGGCTCTCACTGTGTTGGAGGATATTATCGGTAAGAAGTATGGTACTTACCGGTTGATGCCTAATTACGGTGATAATTTCCGCGAAGGTTCAGCTTACGAAAACAATGATGAAAGTCTCTTTGAAGTACAATTCCTGGACTACGGTTCACAAGGAACCGATGACGAGTGGACACCGGTAAATACCAGTCCTAATGCTACACAGGGGCATGCTATTGAAAGTAACTTGGCTCCTGGTGCTTTCAGTGGCTGGTCTGATTTGGCAGCTTCACCTTGGTTGTACGAGCTGTTTAAAGGTGAAAGAACTAAGGATGGTGGGTTAGATCCTCGTCTTTATTGGACGCTTGGTACGTATGAAAACGAGTGGGAAGGATTTGAATATGGTAATGTAGCCTATTCAAAAGTTCTTACGGCTGCTGACAAAAATATTATTACTCATAACGGTAATGGTGGTATTCCTATTGCGAAGAATACTAATTTCCGTACAGGGCTGTATAGTTCTGTTACGACAGGTTTGCGATGTGGTATTAACTTACGCTTGATGCGTTATTCTGACGTGTTGCTTCGTGCTGCTGAATGTGAGAACGAAGTAAACGGGCCTAACGAAAAGGCTATTGGCTGGATAAATGAGGTACGTAGTCGTGCTGGTCTTCCGGATTTGAAGTTGGAAGATTTTGACACACCTGACAAGCTGTTCGAACAGATTGCTAATGTGGAACGTCCAAAGGAATTCGGTTGTGAATTCGGACGAGGCTTTGACCTTATTCGCTGGGGATTCTTTTATGATAACGGACGTTTGCAACAACTTAAGGAGCATGGCACTTTCCGTCGGTCCAATGATCCCGACAAGTTGCTTGAACCGGTTAGCTACAGCAGTATAGGTTCTGATTCTGAATTGAAATGCTCGTTCGATAGCTATTTACCGGGACATGAGTTCTTGCCTATTTATCAGGATTTACTTAATACGAATCCGAATCTGAAGGGAAATTCAGCCAATTATGGTACTGATAATTCAGCTTACTTTAAAGAGAAAGGATGGACGGTACGTCCGGTCGTAAATTTGGATGAATAAAAATAAAAGAAATGCTCTCCTTTTCCATTCCTTTATTGGGAATAGGGAGGCTTTAATCAAACTTAGTTTATATTTAGAATTATGAGACATCTCAATAAATTATTGTGTGCCTGTAGCTTTGTAGCCTTGGGGTTGCCGGTCTTGACAGGCTGTGAAGGTGGCGAACTATTTGATGTGAACGCACCTGACTGGATTTCCGATAAAGTGCAGGAAATAGAGGATTCAGAGAATAATAATCAGGAAGATATCTATACATTTGGAAGTACTGATTACTCAAGTGCATTTTGGACTGAGTTTTCTAAGTATTATGTGGTTCCAGATGGTAAAATATGGACTGCTGAATTTGAACTCCATATTGATCCGAATGCAACAAATACTTATAAGAATTTTGCTCTTGTTATGACTAATGATGTAGATCGTGAGGGTGAAGGATATAAGGAGTATGGTGTAATGCGATATGACCATCAGCCGTCTGGTAATTCAGAATGGGGAAGTTATATAAATCGTTCTTACGTACAGAGTACACTTACTTTTGAGACTGATACTGATGAAGGTATTGAAAAACTTGGAGGAAAGGTTACACTTACAGTAGATAGAACAGTAGAAGACTTTTTTGCCGTTACGATGACCAATGGTGTCGTGACTAAGACTTATGAACAACCCTATGAGTGGGAGAACTTGAATGCAGAAGCAAGCAATACCAATATTCGTTGTTTCCTTGTTGTGGAAGGTTCTTACATTGATTTCCTTAGCTCAAAAATAGGAACTACAGGTGGTAATGTTTCTGCAGATAAAAATCCGAAATCAATGGTACTGAAAAATGTACCACAATATGTGGATGCTGGGACTTCTCTTGAAGAAGCTATGGCTGGAGTTACAGCGGAAGTTACTTTTGAAGATGATGCAACAAAAATTGTTTCTGCTTCTGAACTTAGTTTCACTGCAATTCCTGATATGGATACTCCGGGTGCAAAGACACTTGTTGCTGCATATAACAAGACGTTTAAAGGTGAAAATTGCGATACTCCTATTATGGCCTATGCTAATTTTGAGGTGGTAGAAAAAATCGTATCTATTGAGGTGACAACTCAACCGACTCGTACTACTTACTATTATTATACATCATCGGCTACAGCGAGCTTGAATAATCGTACTTTGGCTTTTGACCCTACCGGAATGGTTGTCAAAGCGACTGATTCTTCTGGAAAAACGAGAGTACTTGATAATTCAAGACTTACCTTCTCAACAGTTCCGGCTAAGGTTGGCCTACAAATCGTAACAATTACTGCTGAGGCAGGAATTACAGCTACGGTAAATGTGATTGTAAAAGAATCACAGGTCTTGGAGGTGACGAATAATAAGACAACCGTAGGTACAATGGATAATTCTACGCCTTTTTGGGGAGATTTTTCTGATGAGTTTAATGTACCTGTAGGTGAAACTAGATTTAGAGGAGTTCTATAAATTAAAATATTGTAGTACAGTTGTTTATATGGTTCCAAG
>OGFN01000832.1_pt1 | contig 13577 bp, 17 predicted proteins | sample 1570921 | NCBI WGS metagenome assembly OGFN01 (sample SAMEA2581940, study PRJEB24529) | metagenome | biome: Human gut stool | place: China | collected 2011
GGTGACGCCGGCCCCGGCCGCTGCCCCGGCTGCGGACACTGCCGCTCCCGCGGAGGAAGATCCGTTTGACAGCATCTTCAAGATCTTCAATTCCAAGTAATTCGACATTTTTTGACGCAAACCGCCTTCGCTCCCGTGAAGGCGGTTTTTGCATTCCACCGGAGGAGGCAGCCGCTTGAAAAACTGGCGCATTACCCGAGTTCTGATGTCCATGGCGGACACGTTTCTCGCCCGGCGCGTGACGCGCTCGGCGGCCGAGCTCGCCTACTACATGGTCATGGCGCTGTTCCCGGCCATTATCTGCATGTACGACCTGCTTGCGCTCATCCTGCGCGATCCGACTGCCGTGCTGCGCATCGTCGAGACGCTCGTGCTCCCGCGCGAGACGCAGACGCTCGTGTCGGAGTTTCTGACCTACGTGTCCGGCAACACGAGCGAGGTCATGTTCTTTGCCGCCCTGCTGGTCATGATCACGAGCGCGTCGGCCGCTTTCCGCGCCATGGCCGCCATCGTCGGCGAGATCCACGGCGCCAAGCGCTTCGGCATTGTGCGCAGTACGATCGTGAGCGTGATTTTTTCCGTGGCGTTTCTGCTGGTACTGTACCTGTGCATCCTGCTCATGCTGACCGGCAAGCATTTCCTGCTCTGGCTCGATGCGCTGCTGCCGCATGTGAGCATCGTCTGGTCGTGGACGTGGCTGCGGTTTTTGATCCTGTTTGCTATCCTGCTGATGATGATCCTCATCCTCTACCGGCTCACAACGCCGCGCCGGCCGCAGCACCGGGTGCTCCCGGGGGCGGTGTTTTCCGCCGTGGCGATCGTGTGCATGAGTATCCTGCTGTCGTGGCTGATCGGCCGCAGCACAAAATATTCACTTGTGTATGGATCTCTCGCCTCGGTCGTGATCCTGCTGTTCTGGTTCCAGGCGTTCGGTTTACTGCTCATTTTGGGCGTGGTGCTTAATCACGCGCTTGAGGCAACGGCGCCGCCGGATGCGAAGGTGTAAATTTTGCCGGGAAAGACGCAAATTGTGGTAAATCGCTTTACAAACCGGTTATTTTCACGTAAACTATTCCGTTAAGAAGATTGTGTGGCCCGGGAACGATTTTTTTGAGGGGAAAATTTGCGGAAAGTAGTTTTTTATGCATTAAATTTCGTTTTCAGGCATTATTCTCATGTGGGGTAATCAAATATGCGAAATGACGACAAGCACGTCTCCGGTGTATGTGTGGCCGATGGCCGACCGCCGGATGATGCGCTCATCCTGCGCATAGCGCGGGGTGACACCGCTGCGCTGGAAACGCTGTATCGCCAGACGTCCGCGTCCATTTACGGTTTTGCGCTGTCCATCCTTCGGGAACCGACGGCGGCTGAGGATGTGATGCAGGACACGTTTGTGAGCGTGATGCAGTCGGCACCGGGCTATCAGCCGTCGGGCAAACCGATGGCGTGGCTGCTGACGATCGCGCGCAACCTGGCGTTGATGCGCCTGCGCAAGGCGGAAAACAAGAACCTGTCTTTTGATGAGCTGTTTCATGTGGAAGATACGCATAATGCCTATCAGGTGACAGAGAATCATATGGTGCTTGAGAAAGTGCTGCATACACTCACGGACAGCGAGCGGCAGATCGTGATGCTGCACGCATTGTCCGGACTCAAGCACAGAGAAGTTGCTGACCTGCTGGGAATCCCGCAGGCAACAGCCATTTCTCGCTATAACCGTGCGCTTGGAAAGCTGCGCAATTCGATGGGAGGTGACGATCTTGACCGATAAGGAATTGCTGGAACAGCTGCGGACCGAGGTCGTTGCCGAGACACCGGATTGCTGGAGCGCCATCTTGGCGCGTGTGCAGGCCCCGGCGCAGCAGCCGGAGGAGGAGAAGATCGTCCCGATGCCGGAGCGCGGACGTCGCCGCGGCGCGTGGAAGCGCTGGGTCGCGGCGGCGGCGGTGTTCTTCCTGGCCGTGCTCGGCGGTGGACTGTATGCCACGCAGGTGCCCGGCGGCGTCGCTACGCTCGATGCCAACCCCAGCATCGAGCTGACGGTCAACAAGCTCGGCCGCATCCTGTCTGCACGCGCGTGCAACCCGGACGCCCAGTTCGTACTCGACGATCTGGAACTGCGCAATCAGTCCCTGCAGACGGTGGCGGACGAGATCGTCGCCGCAATGCAGACAGATGGCTATCTATCGGCAGATACGAACTCCGTCCTCGTGACGGTCGAGGCTGGCAAGGGCGATGCGCGTCTGCGCGACCGGCTGGCTGCGGCCGTGGAAAGCGCCCAGACGGATTGCGGCATGGACCCTGCGGTCCTTGCTCAGGTGCTGGAGGTGGATCCGGAACTGGAGGCTTATGCCTCTGCCGCGGGTGTCAGCGCCGGCAAGGCAATGCTGATCCGGCAGATCAGCGACCAGGTGCAGGACCTTTCCGGCGAGGAGCTGGTCAGCCTGCCGATCAACGATCTGAACATTCTGGCGGCCTCCAATGACGTGGCATTTTCCGGTATGGCGTCGATCGGTGCTGCCAGCACCGGCGCCTACATTCCGTATGACGAGGCGCTGCAGGCGGCGCTGGAGCGCTGCGGCCTGACTGCGGACGATGTCACGCAGGCCAGTATGCGCTTCACACTCATCGACGGGGAAATGGTCATGGAGTTCGCACTCTCGGATGGCGAGCGGAACTATGTGTGCAGTGTCGATGCCGAGACGGCGGAGGTCTGCCGCCTGACGGGGGACGAGCCGAAGCAGCCGGAGGAAACGGAGATCATCCTGGTGCCGCCGACGGTTCAGCCCAATCCGAACTTGCCTGTGACGCCGACGCCCACCTCGACGCCGACGCCCACACCCACCCCGGCACCGACGCCCACCCCGACACCGACGCCCACTCCGACGCCGACCCCGCCTGCGGGCCCGGTCACACAGGAGCAGGCGCTGAAGATCGCCATTGCGGCGGCCGGAATCTCGGAGCGCGATCTTGCCGCGTGGGATGTCCAGCTCGACGAGAGCGGCGCACAACCGGTTTACCGCGTAACGCTCACGACGGTGTACTACTTCCACCCGCATTATGTCGTGATCGTCGATCAGCAGACCGGCGCGGTCCTCTCGGTAGACAAAACGTAAACCTTGTAATTACGCAAAAGGACGCCCGTTCGGGCGTCCTTTGTGATAGAAAGCAGAATAAACGCATCCCCCCCGCCGGATAAGCGGAGGGATGCGCTGCTATGCGTCAATTCATGAATTTTTCGATCGCCTGATTCAGCTCATCGATGGCCTGCTGGTCACCGGTCTCCACGGCGTCGGCCAGGCAGTGGTCGATGTGGTCTTTCAGGATGATCTTTGCGGTGTTATTGAGCGCCGAGCGCACGGCCGCAAGCTGGATGAGCACCTCAGCGCAGTCGCGCCCGTCCTCTACCATGCGCTTGACCGACTCCAGGTGGCCGATCGCGCGGGCCAGGCGATTGATGACCGCCTTGGTCTGCGTGTGGGTGTGCGGGTGCGCGTGCGTGTGCCCCTTGCCGCTGTGGCAGTGGGTGATGACGTTGCCGTTCTCGTCCACGTGCGTGTGCACCAGCGTGTTGGGATCCTGTTCCGCCATGGTATCATCTCCTGTCATTTCGCCGCAATTTTACCGTGTTTCGCGCCCTTTGTCAATGCAAACACGGCTGCGGGCGGTCAATAACCGTTGGCCTGCAGCGCGGCACGCAGCTTTTCAATGGCCTTTTTCTCGATGCGTGAAACATACGACCGGCTGATGCCGCAGCGCTGTGCGGTCTCGCGCTGCGTCATTGCCTCGCCGCCGCCGATGGCGTAGCGCAGGCGGATGATCTCCGCCTCGCGAGCATCGAGCACATTGTCGATGCAGCGCCGCAGCGCCCGGCTGACTTCGTCCGCCTGGAGATGTTCATCCATGTCGTCGTCCTCGGACAGGATGTCGATCAGCGACAGGCTGTTGCCGTCGCCGTCCGTGTCGAGCACGTCCGAGAGCAGCATTTCCGATGCATTCTTGCGCGTACTGCGGAAATACATCAGGATCTCGTTTTCGGCGCATTTGCTGGCATATGTCGCCAGCCGCACGCCTTTGTCGGGCCGGTAGGTGTTGATGCCCTTAATGAGCCCGATCGTACCGATGGAGATCAGGTCGTCCGTGTCGTCATAGTGCGTGTAGTATTTTTTGATGATGTGCGCCACCAGCCGCAGGTTGCGTTCAATGAGCACGTTGCGCGCCTCCAGGTCGCCCTGCAGCCAGGCGTCGAGATATTTGCGCTCCTCGGCCTCGCTCAGCGGGCGCGGGAAGGAGCCGCCGGGGGTCAGGCGCAGCATCAGAAATGCACTGCTCATCATCAGCATCAGGGTACTGTACAGCATTTTCAGCCCTCCGTTTCTGCCTGAGGCTATTCTATTCGGCGGCTGCAAGTACACTTGCCTGTCACACAATTTTTTGGATATGCGCAAATATTACACAACGTTGTGTTGACTATTGAATAAAAAATGACGGCTAGACCGAGAAAATCACACGTTATACTTGACAAAATCACCAAAAAGCGTTAATCTTTGAACAGAAGGCCATTCCAGATTGAAAAATGGCCGGTGTGCTCAAAATTGAAAGGAGAACATATCATGGATTACAAAACGCTGAGTGTTAAGACGTTTATCGAGGACATGAACGGCAAAGAGGTCATGATGAAGACGGTTCCGTCTCTGACCAAGTATCCCCTGAAGCTCTTCTACAAGAAGACCGTCGGTGACATCGTCGATCTCGTTCGCAGCAAGAAGCTCGTTCCGGAAGATGCCATCCAGGCTTTCATCAAGGACGTCGAGGCGCTCTAAGTTATCTCATATGCAACAGATCCCCTGCCGGGCGGCAGGGGATCGTTTTTTTGCCCGTTTTGGTTTACATAACTTTTGACTTGCACAAAAAACGAAAAAGCGGATTGACAATTTGTTTGACTGATGGTACAAAGTAAGAAAAGTAATACAATTCTCACAGGAGGCGGATCACATGGAATCCATGCAGGACAAATTCATGACCACGGTGCGCATCGGCCCGAAGGGGCAGATCGTGATCCCGAAGGAGGTGCGCGCGATGTTCGGGCTCGAACCGGGGGACTCGCTCATCCTGCTGGCCGACCGTGAGCGCGGCATCGCGCTGCAGAGCAGCCGGTATTATGATTCGTTTGTGCGCGCGGTGTTCGATAACGGCGCGAAAGCGGCGGCACCCGGCGTGCCCGAGGCGGAGACGCAGGTGTTTGCCTCCGCGCTGGAGCGGGAGCTGAAAAGGGGGGACGGCGAGTGAACATTCTGGAAGTGGAGGGCCTGTGCAAGACCTATCCGGCGTTTGAGCTGCGCGACGTGTCGTTCGCGGTGGCGCCGGGGACCATCATGGGTTTCATCGGCCGTAACGGTGCCGGCAAGAGCACGACTATCAAGTCCATGCTCAACCTCGTGCATCCGGACAGTGGCCGTGTGACCATGTTCGGGCAGGATTTTTACGCCAATGAGCCGGCCTGCAAGCAGCAGCTGGGCGTGGTGCTCGGCGGCGTGGATTTCTATCCGAATAAAAAGCTGCGCACCATCACAAACGTGACGCGCACGTTTTACGACCGCTGGGACGAGAACAAATACCGGCACTACCTGCAGCTGTTCGCGCTCGACGAGACGAAGAAGGTCTCCCAGCTCTCGTCCGGTATGCGCGTGAAATATATGCTCGCGCTGGCGCTCTCGCACGATGCGCGCCTGCTCATCCTCGACGAGCCAACGAGCGGACTCGATCCCGTGTCGCGGGATGAACTTATGGAGCTGTTTCGCGGCGTGGTCAAAAGCGGCGAGCGCAGCATCCTGTTTTCGACGCACATCACGTCCGACCTCGAAAAGTGCGCCTCACACATCACAATGATCAAGGACGGGCAAATCCTGTGCAGCGACACGCGCGACGGTTTCCTCGCGCGCTATCGCGCGCAGTTCGGCGACGGGCAGATGTCGCTCGAGGACATTCTAGTGCGCGTGGAAAGGAGAAGCTATGACAGCGAAGATTTTCTCTAAGGATCTGCGGCTCGCGGCGCACCCGATGATGTACGTATTTGCGCTCTTCGGCGCCATGCTCATCATCCCGAACTATCCGTATACGGTCGTGTTTTTCTATGGCCTGCTGGGTATTTTCTTTACCTTTCTCAACGGCCGCGAGAATAAGGATGTCTATTACTGCGCCGTGCTGCCGGTCACGAAGCGCGAGCAGGTGCGTGCCCGTGCCTGGCTCGTCGTGGCGGTGGAGCTGACGGAGCTCGTGATTGCGATCCCGTTTGCGTGGCTCTCCGTGCGCATCAATCCCAATGGCACGAACCTTGCCGGGATCGATGCGAACGTGGCGCTGTTCGGCTGTGTGCTGCTGATCTACGGCGTATTCAACGTCGTGTTTCTGCCCGTGTTTTATAAGACGGCCATCCGCGCCGGGCGGGCATTTTTGCTGGCGGTCATCCCGATGACGGTGCTCATGGTACTCGTCGAGGCGCTGTCCCATTTCCCGGTCGTCGGGCCGTATCTGGATGCGACCGACGCGGCCGGTCAGGTGCGGCAGCTGCCGGTGCTGGCCGTGGGGCTGGCGGCGTTTGCGCTGCTGTCATGGCTGGCGTACCGGAAGGCGGCCGGAAACTACGAGCGGGTCGATCTGTGACGGGGACTTGCCGGAACGCGAAAAATATGCTATCCTGAAAAGCAACTCACACGAGCTGCTTTTCATTTTTCCATCCGGGAGGGATCTGCATGAAGAAGAAACGTCTCTGGCTGTCGGTGGCGCTGACGGTCCTGGTCGTCGTGTGCGCCATGCTCATCCTCTCGCGCGTCAATGAGGCGCGCAGCAACGCCGCGCCCGCTGCGCCGACGGATCTCATCCTCCCGCCGGACATCCAGACGACGGCGAAGCCCGATGTGAAAAAGTACGACGACCTGCCAAATGTGGATATTTCCTCCTGGGAGTATCTCATCGCAAGCCAGGCGCATAATATCAGCGACTATGTTCCGGATGTGAGCAAGATCAGCGGTTCGCAGTCCACGTTCGATTCCCGCGCCGTCGATGCGCTCAACGCGCTGCTCAAAGCGGCAAAAGACGCCGGCTGGAGCCCGTATATCTACTGCGCCTACCGCCCGTACCTCACGCAGAAGCAGCAGTACGAGGATCAGGTCAGCGAAAACATGCGCAAGGGCGATACCCGCGACGAGGCAGAGACCGCTGCCGCGCGCCTCGCCGCGCCCCCCGGCACGAGCGACCATCAGACCGGCCTCGGCGCGGACATCGTCGACCAGTACTACTCCTCGCTGAGCGTGGATACGGTCAACGCGCGCTTTCTGAGCTGGCTTGCCGACAACTGCGCGGACTATGGCTTCGTCATCCGCTACCCGTCGGACAAGGTCAGCATCACCGGGCGCAACGAGCCATGGCACGTGCGCTATGTCGGCGATGCGGCGGCGCGGTTCATGACCGAGCACAACCTCTGCCTGGAGGAATTCGTGGCGCTGTACCAGTAAGTGTTCGCCAGCGCAAAAAAAGGCTTGCATTGTCCGGCGTGGGATGGTATGATATTGCCGTACGAAGGAAGCAGGATCTGACAGAGTGGGCACCCGCCCACTCTTTTTCTTGAGGTCTTTCGAAGTGTCAGAAAATGGAATGGTGATCTATGAGTAAATTGACAGACGCCGTCCTGGCGCTGGCCGAGCCTGTGGCCGCGCAGCAGGGGTGCGAGATCTGGGACGTGGAGTACGTCAAGGAAGCGGGCAGCCGCTACCTGCGTGTGTATATCGACAAGCCGGACGGTGTGTCGATCCAGGACTGTGAGGATTTCAGCCGCGCGCTCGATCCGATCCTCGATGAGGCCGACCCCATTCCCGACAGCTATGTTTTCGAGGTGTCGTCCGCGGGGGCGGAGCGGCAGCTCAAGCGCCCGGGTGATTTTGCGCGCTTTCTCGGCGCGCAGGTCGAGGTGCGGCTCTACCAGCCGGTTGACGGCAGCAAGGTGCACGTCGGAACGCTCGAGCAGTATGACAACGGGGACGTGACCGTCTCCGACGGCAAGACCAGCCGTGTTTTTCAAAAATCCGCCATCGCACAGGTGCGCCTGCACCTGACCATATAAGGAAAGGGAATTCGACCATGAACGCAGAATTTTTTGACGCAGTTGCAGATATCGAAAAAGAAAAAGGTATTCCGCGCGAATATATGTACGAGAAGATCCGTCAGGCCATGCTGACGGCGTTCCGCAAGGACACGCCCGATTGCGAGGACAACGTGGAGGTCATTCTCGATGAGGCAAAAAAGAAGATCGAAATGGTCGTCAAGAAGACGGTCGTCGCGCGCGTCATCGACCCGTATGTCGAGATCAGCGAGGAAGCGGCGCACCGCATCAGCAAGCGCGCCAAGATCGGCGACGTGGTCAGCGTCCCGGTCGAGACCAAGCAGTTCGGCCGCATCGCGGCGCAGGCTGCCAAGCAGGTCATCATTCAGGGCATCCGCGAGGCGGAGCGCGGCATGATCTACGAGGAGTTCAACTCCAAAGAGCACGAGATCCTCACCGGCGTCGTCAATAAGATCGACCCGCGCACCGGCTGCGCGTTTTTGAAGATCAGCTCCAACTCGGACTATACCGAGGCCATGCTCGCCCCGGCGGAGTGCATCCGCGGCGAGGTGCTGCATGAGGGTGACCGCATCAAGGTCTACGTGGTCGAAGTGCGCAACAGTACGCGCGGCCCGCAGGTGCTCATCAGCCGGACGCATCCGGGCCTGGTCAAGCGCCTGTTCGAGCTCGAGGTGCCGGAGATCTTTGACGGCACGGTCGAGATCAAGTCCATCGCCCGCGAGGCCGGCAGCCGCACGAAGATGGCCGTCTGGGCGGAAGATCCGGTCATCGACCCGATCGGCGCGTGCGTCGGCCCGAAGGGCGGCCGCGTTGCGAGCGTCGTCAACGAGCTCGGCGGCGAGAAGATCGACATCGTCAAGTACAGCGAAGTGCCGGAGGAATTCATTGCGGCCGCGCTGGCGCCGTCCGAGGTGCTGGAAGTGACGCTGCTCGACGAGGGCAAGAGCTGCCGCGTCATCGTGCCGGATAACCAGCTCTCGCTCGCCATCGGCAAGGAAGGGCAGAATGCCCGTCTGGCCGCCAAGCTCACCGGCTATAAGATCGATATCAAGCCCGAGAGCGAGGCATAATGCGAAAGGAGGCAGTCACCCATGCCCAAGTCCATCCCCCAGCGGCAGTGCGTCGGCTGCCGTGAAAAGAAGCCCAAGCCGGAGCTCATCCGGGTGGTGCGCGCGCCCGACGGGGCGATCTCGCTCGATGCGCGCGGCAAGGCGGCGGGCCGCTGCGCGGATGTGTGTCCGAACTCAGCGTGCCTGAAAAAGGCGCAGAAGAACCGCGCGCTCGAGCGCGCGTTCGACGTGCCCATCCCGGCAGAGATCTATGAGCAGCTCGCAGCGGAACTGGAGGTGCTCGGCGACGGATAAAGCAGCCAATTATCTCGGCCTCATGCGCAAGGCCGGGCGCATCGCGCTCGGCGAGCATGACGCCGGAGCGGCGGCACGCGCCGGCAAGGCGTGTTTGCTGCTGCTGGCGCAGGACGCATCGGACAATGCGCGCAAGCGCGCCGAGGGCTTTGCCCATGCGGCGCAGGCACCGCTGCTGCGCCTGCCGTACACGAAGCAGACGCTGTCCGAGCGGCTTGGCAAGACCGGCTGCGCCATTGCGGCGGTCACCGACCCGGGGCTGGCGAAGGCCTTCGTGTCTGCGTTGGCACAGGCAGATCCGGAGCAATACAGCAACACGGCGGCAGAGCTTGCCGCAAAGACGAGAACAGACATGGGCACGGCGCAGACAAGCGGCGGGCGCAACGGCAAGAGGAGGAAACAAGTATGAGCGGATTGATTAAATACAGAGTGCATGAGGTGGCGAAGGATTTCAACATGACCTCGAAGGAGATCACGCAGATCCTGACGGATTATGCCACCACTCCGAAAAATCATATGCAGGTGCTGGAGGACGACGAGCTCAACGACATCTTTGAGTATCTCACGCAGCACCATCAGGCGGCCAGCCTGGAGGAGCTCTACAAAGTGCCCGACCAGCCGAAGGCCAAGCCGCAGGCATCTCCGGCCGCGCAGACCGATGCGCCGAAGAGCGAAGCTGCGCCCGCAAAGCAGCCGCAACAGGCTTCCCAGCCGCAGCAGCAGCCCAAGCCGAAGAAGGACGACAAGCCGCACCAGCCGCGTCAGGTGGCCGAGCGCCGCGTCGTCGATACCCGCGGTGCGACGACGAACCTGTCCAAGTATGACCAGCGCCTGGACGATCTTGTGCCCGAGCGCGCGCAGAATAAGCGCGGCGGCAAGCAGAAGATCCAGAACCGCAACCGTCAGCGTCCGCAAAACCCCGCTGCCGGTGCCAAGCGTCGTCAGGAGGAGCGCGACAAGATGCAGAAGCTGCAGCTCGAGATCGCGAAAAAGCAGCAGCTCAAGGTGCAGATCCCGGACACGATCTCCGTCGGCGAGCTCGCGTCGCGCATGAAGAAAACCGGCGCGGAAGTCGTGCGCCGTCTTGTGAAGATGGGCGTCATGGCGTCGCTGTCCGATACCATTGATTACGATACCGCCGCACTCGTGGCTATGGAGCTCGGCTGCAAGGTCGAGCACGAGGTCATCGTGACGGTCGAAGAGCGCCTGATCGACGACCGCGAGGACAGCGAGGACGAACTCGTCCCGCGCGCCCCGGTCGTGGTGGTCATGGGCCACGTCGACCACGGCAAGACCAGCCTGCTCGACCGTATCCGCCGCACGAACGTCGCGGCCGGTGAGGCCGGCGGCATCACGCAGCACATCGGCGCTTACCGCGTCATGGTTGACGGAAAGCCTGTCACCTTCCTCGACACGCCGGGCCATGAGGCATTCACGTCCATGCGCGCCCGCGGCGCCATGGTCACGGATATCGCCATCCTCGTCGTCGCGGCCGACGACGGCATCATGCCGCAGACGGTCGAGTCGATCAACCATGCCAAAGCTGCCGGTGTCCCGCTGGTCGTGGCCATCAACAAGATGGACGTCCACGGCGCGAACCCCGACCGCATCAAGCAGCAGCTCACGGAGTACGGCCTTGTGCCCGAAGAGTGGGGCGGCGAGACGATTGTCTGCCCGATCTCGGCTAAGACCGGCGAGGGCGTGGACAATCTGCTCGAAAACCTTGTCCTGCTCGCCGAGATTCAGGAGCTCAAGGCCAATCCGAACCGCGCCGCCCGCGGCACGGTCATCGAGGCCCGTATGGATAAGGGCCGCGGCCCGATCATGACCGTGCTTGTGCAGAACGGCACGCTCAATCAGGGCGACATCATCATCGCCGGCACGGCCGTCGGCCGTGTGCGCACGATGACCAACGATAAGGGTCAGCGCGTGACGAAGGCCGGCCCGTCTATCCCGGTCGAGATCGCCGGCATGTCCGAGGTGCCGAGCGCGGGCGATACGTTCAACGCCGTGGCCGACGAGCGCATGGCGCGCGAGCTGGTTGAGCAGCGCAAGCAGCAGAAGAAGGACGCTGCCAACGCCGGTAGCAAGAAGGTCTCGCTCGACGACCTGTTCTCCCGCATCCAGCAGGGCGAGATGAAGGACTTCAATATCATCGTCAAGGCCGACGTGCAGGGCAGCGCCGAGGCCGTCAAGTCCTCGCTCGAAAAGCTCTCGAACGAGGAAGTGCGCGTGCAGGTCATCCACTCCGGCGTCGGCGCCATCAACGAGTCCGACGTCATGCTCGCCGCCACGTCGAACGCGATCATCGTCGGCTTCAACGTCCGCCCGGACGCGGCCGCGCGCGACAACGCCGCCCGCAGCAATGTGGAGATCCGTATGTACCGCGTCATCTATGACTGCATCAACGAGATCGAGGCGGCCATGAAGGGCATGCTCGCTCCGAAGTTCCAGGAGCAGATCATCGGCCACGTCGAGATCCGCCAGACCTTCAAGGTCTCCAAGGTCGGCACCGTCTGCGGCGGCTACGTCACCGACGGCAAGATCGTGCGCAACAGCAAGGTCCGCGTCGTGCGCGACAACATTGTCGTGTTTGAGGGCGACCTCGCGTCTCTGCGCCGCTTCAAGGACGACGTGAAGGAAGTCGCTTCCGGTTATGAGTGCGGCCTGCAGGTCGATAAGTACAACGACGTGAAGGTCGGCGACGTGATCGAAGTGTTTGTCATGGAGGAGATCAAGCAATAAAAGGAGTTTCCTATGGCTTCCAATAAACTGGCAAGAACGAATGATGATATCCAGCGCGTGCTGGCAAACCTGCTCACCCAGGTCAAAGACCCCCGGGTGCAGCAGGGGATGATCAGCGTCACCCGCGTCGAGACGACGGGCGACCTGCGCTATTCCAAAGTCTGGCTTTCCGTGCTCGGCATGGAAAACGAGAAGGAATTCAAAAAGGGGCTGCGCTCGGCCTCCGGCTGGCTGCGCCATGAGCTGGGCACCGTACTGGACCTGCGCTATACCCCGGAACTGGTGTTCGAGATCGACCACTCGATCGAGGAGGGTGCGCACATCAGCGCCCTGATCGAGCAGCTGCACGACAAGGACACTGGAAGTGAGGCTTGAAGTATGGATGATCGGGAGTTTGCCGCGGCGCTGTGCGACCGCGACGCGATTCTGATCCTGTCGCACCTGCGCCCGGACGGTGACACGCTCGGGAGCGGTGCGGCGCTTTGCAGCGCGCTGCGCCGCATGGGCAAGACGGCGTACCTGTTCCCCAATCCGGAGACGACGGCGCGCTATCTGCCGTATGTGGCGCAGTTTTTTGCGCCCGCGGATTTTGTGCCCGCGTGTGTGCTCGCGGTCGACATCGCGACACCGAACCTGTTCCCGCAGGGCTTTTCCGGCGCGGTCGATCTGTGCATCGACCACCACCCGTCGAACGCGCTGTATGCCGGCGATACGCTCCTGCACGCGGAGAAGTCCGCCTGCGGCGAGGCGGTGCTCGAGCTGATCGAGCTGCTGACCGGCAGTGTCACCGAGCAGGAGGCAAACCTCCTGTATATCGCCGTCACGACGGACACCGGCTGCTTCCAGTACGCGAACACGAACGCCGCCACCCTGCGCGCGGCGGCGCGGCTGCTGGAACTCGGCGCCGATAATCGGAAGATCAGTATGGATTTCTTCCGCAAGATCTCCCGTGCGCGCATGGCGCTCGTGGGGCAGATCTATTCCGGTATGCGCTTTTTCCGCGATGGTCAGGTCGCGATTGCCGTCGTTACGCGCGCGCTGATCGACGCCGTGCACGCGACGGAGGATGACTGTGACGACATCGCCGGTCTGCCCGGTCGGGCGGAGGGCGTGGTCGTGAGCGTCACGATCCGCGAGCTGGCCGACGGCCGCAGCAAGATCTCCGTGCGCTCGAACCCTGAGGTGGATTCGTGCGCGATCTGTGCGGTCTACGGCGGCGGCGGCCACAAGATGGCTTCCGGCTGTACGCTGGCGTGCGACACGGAGACGGCTGTGGAAAAGATCCTTGCAGCCATCGACCAGGTGTGGCCCGCATGAACGGGATTCTGCTGGTGGATAAGCCCGCG
>OGFN01000846.1_pt1 | contig 13458 bp, 17 predicted proteins | sample 1570921 | NCBI WGS metagenome assembly OGFN01 (sample SAMEA2581940, study PRJEB24529) | metagenome | biome: Human gut stool | place: China | collected 2011
CGCAGACGACGCAGAGGTAGGATTTTTCGATCTCGCGGCCGCGGATCTTATCGTTTAAAATGCGCAGCGCCTCGGCGTTTTTCGCCGCGATGACGATGCCGCCGGTATTGCGGTCAATGCGGTTGCACAGCGCCGGGGTGAAGGCGTTTTCGGCCTTCGGGTCCCACTGGCCGGTCTGGCGCAGGTAGGCCTGAATGTTTGAGATGAGCGTGTCCCAGCTCCACTCGCCCGCACTGTGGCACAGCACGCCGGGCTTTTTGTCCGCCAGCAGGATGTTCTCGTCCTCGTAGACGATGTCGAGCCGCGGCGTCGCGATCTTCAGCCAGGCGTTGTGCTCCGTGGGCTTTTCAAAAAACTCGTCGTTGATATATAATTGCAGCACGTCCCCCTCGACGAGGCGCACGTCGCGCTTGGTGCCCTTGCCGTTGCGCTTGATGCGCTTGAGGCGGATATATTTCTGCAGCAGCGATTCCGGCAACAGGGGAACGGCTTTGCCGACGAAGCGGTCGAGCCGCTGACCGGCGTCATTTTTGCGTATCTGGATCTCTTTCATGTCACACACCATCTCCACGCAACGATTATCGCGGATTTTCAGCGCATTGTCAACACAAATTCCTGTTGACAATTGGGGTAGATATCATCTATAATACTAAAGCGATTGTGCGAGGTGCGCTATGAAGCTGAATCTGAGAGAAATCATAGAAATCCCCGGCGGCAGTGTTCCGTTTGCGCAGGAGCTGGACACGGCCCTGCTCGACTTTCCCTCCGTCCGGGCTTACACCGCGCCGATTACGGCCGAGGGCAAGGTGGTCAATACGGCCGGCATCCTCACACTGCAGGGCAAACTGCATGCGTAGATGCTGTGCGTGTGCGACCGCTGCGGCGCGGAGTTTCCGCGCACGGTCGACCTCGACCTGCACGCCGACATCACGGCGGATGCGCAGGACGACGATCCTGAGGTGTTTACGCTCGACGGAGACTGGCTCGATGTGGACGAGGTGCTCTCCACCTGCTTCATCCTCAGCATGGATACCAAGTGCCTGTGCAAGCCCGACTGTGCCGGACTGTGCGACCGCTGCGGCGCGAACCTGAACCTCGGGCCGTGCCGGTGCCAAAAACCCCGCGATCCAAGAATGGCTGTATTAGAGCAGCTTTTGGATAATAAAACTGACGAAGAAGAGGAAGCTGCTCATAACAGCGACTGACGAGGAGGTGTCATCATGGCAGTCCCGAAAGGAAAAGTGTCTCGACAGAGACGTGACAAGCGTCGTTCGTCCCACTGGAAGCTCACCGCTCCCGCGATTGTGAAGTGCCCGAACTGCGGCGCATTCGTCATGCCCCATCACGCCTGCAAGACCTGCGGCAAGTACAACGGACGCGACGTCATCAAGGTTGACGACTAAAAGAAGCTGAGAAGAGGAGCGCTTGCCCCTCTTCTTTTGCTATGTGCCGGAGTTTGCCGGTGCATAGCAAAGGAGATCCTGAGCAAAGGAGGCGCGGCGTATGCATCGCTGCACGATCAGCCACATCGACCCCGACAGCCCGCTGCGCCACGCGGCCCATCCCGGCGACCGGCTGGTGTCCATCAACGGCAACCCGATCACCGATGTGCTGGATTATAAATACTACGCCTATGACCCGGAGCTGGCCGTGTGCCTGCGCCGCCCGGACGGGACGGAGCACACCGTGCACGTTTCCAAGCCCCTCGGCGGCGAGCTGGGGCTGGACTTTGAGACCTACCTCATGGACAACGCCCACTCGTGCGCCAACCACTGCGTGTTCTGCTTCATCGACCAGATGCCGCCGGGCATGCGCCCGACGCTGTATTTCAAGGACGACGATGCGCGCCTGAGCTTCCTCATGGGCAATTATATGACGCTCACGAACCTGTCCGAGCGTGAGGTGCAGCGCATCATCCACCTGCACATCAGCCCCATCAACGTCTCCGTACATGCGACGGACCCGGAGCTGCGTTCGTTCCTGCTCGGCAATCCCCGCGCCGGGAAAACGCTCGAGATCATGCGGCGCTTTGCCGACGGCGGCATCACCATGAACTGCCAGATCGTCTGCTGCCCCGGCCTGAACGACGGCGCGCAGCTGCAGCGCACGATGCACGACCTCGCGGCGCTCTATCCGCAGGTGCACAGCGTGTCGATCGTGCCGGTCGGGCTGACGAAGTTTCGTGAGGGACTCTATCCGCTCACGCCGTTCACGCCCGAGCACGCGGCAGAGACGCTCGATCTGGTCAACGCCTTCGGCGACGAATGCGTTGAAAAATTCGGCACGCGCATCTTCTTCTGTGCCGACGAGCTGTATCTCAAGGCGGGGCGCGAGCTGCCGCCGGAGGAATTTTATGAAGAATTCACGCAGCTCGAAAACGGCGTCGGTATGCTGCGTCTGCAGCAGACGGAGTTTCGCTCGGCGCTGAGCCTGTCCGACCCGCCGGACGGCGTGCCGTTTTCCATGGCGGCGGGCGTTTCGGCAGCGCCGTTTCTGGAAAAACTTTTGTGTACGGCACGCGAAAAGTATGCTACAATAAAAGGACACGTCTACGCGATCGAAAATGATTTCTTCGGCCGCAGCATCAATGTCTCCGGCCTCATCACCGGGCAGGACCTCATCGCGCAGCTGCGCGGGAAGGACCTCGGCGAGCGGCTGCTGATCTCGAACAACATGGTGCGCCACGACGAGCTGGACTTTCTCGACGACATTACGCTCGAGCAGGCCAGCGCCGCGCTCGGCGTGCCCATCTATCCCGTGGATGCAGACGGTTTTGCCCTCTGCGACGCCATGTTCGGCATCCTGCCGGAGGTGCACCTGCCCGACCGGGGCAGCGGCAGCACCGACGGCGCGGAGTACTACAAATATAATCCCCATAAGGAGGGATAATCATGTCCAGACCCCTGGTTGCGATCGTGGGCCGGCCGAACGTCGGCAAGTCCATGCTCTTCAATAAGCTCTGCGGCCGGCGCCTGTCCATCGTTGAGGACACGCCCGGCGTCACGCGTGACCGGCTCTATGCCGAGTGCGAGTGGTGCGGCCGCACGTTCGACATCGTCGATACCGGCGGTATCGAGCCGAGTACCGATAATGAGATCCTGCTGTTCATGCGCGAGCAGGCACAGCTCGCCATTGACGCGGCCGACGTCGTCGTGCTCGTCACCGAGATCGGCACCGGCGTCACCGCCGCCGATCAGGAAGTGGCCAATATGCTCCTGCGCTCAAAAAAGCCCGTTGTGCTGGCCGTCAACAAGATGGACTCTACCGGCGCGGTCGACCCCGGCATCTATGAGTTTTACTCCCTCGGCCTCGGCGACCCGATCGCCGTCTCCGCCGTGCACGGTCACGGCACGGGCGACCTGCTCGATGCCTGCCTGGAACATTTCCCGCCCGAGGACGCGGACGATGCGGATGCGGACTACACCCGCGTCGCCGTCATCGGCAAGCCGAACGTCGGCAAATCCTCGCTCGTGAACCTCATCCTCGGCGAAAAGCGCGTCATTGTCAGCAACGTTGCCGGTACGACGCGCGACAGCGTCGACACCCGCTTTGAGAACAAATACGGCAAGTATATCTTTGTCGACACCGCCGGCATCCGGCGCAAGTCGCGCGTGGACGACCGCATTGAGAAATTCTCCGTCATGCGCGCCAAGCTCGCCATCGAGCGCGCGGATGTGTGCCTGATCATGATCGACGCGCGCGACGGCGTCACGGAGCAGGACACGAAGATCGCCGGCCTCGCGCACGAGGCGGGCAAGGCGTCCATCATTGTTGTGAACAAGTGGGACCTGGTCGAGAAAGAGACCGGCACCATGGAGAAGATGCGCAAGGACGTCCTGCGCGACCTGAGCTTCATGTCCTACGCGCCGGTGCTGTTCATCTCGGCCCTGACCGGTCAGCGCACCGAGCGGCTGTTCGAGCTCATCAACTTTGTCAACGACCAGAGCGCCATGCGCATCACCACCGGCATGCTCAATAACGTCCTCGCCGACGCGCAGGCGCGCGTCCAGCCGCCGACGGACAAGGGCCGCCGCCTGAAGATCTATTATATGACGCAGACGGGCGTCAAGCCGCCGTGCTTCGTTGTGTTCTGCAACAGTAAGGAACTGTTCCATTTTTCCTACCAGCGCTATCTGGAAAACCAGATCCGCGCCGTGTTCGGTCTGGAGGGCACGCCCATCCGCATGGTCATCCGGCAGAAGGGGGAGCAGGAATGATCCCCGGACTGCTCGCGGCCATCGCCGTTTTCTCCTACCTGCTCGGCGGACTCAACGGGGCGATCATCGCATCGAAATACGTCTTTCACCGCGACGTGCGCGATTACGGCAGCGGCAACGCCGGCCTGACAAATTTCTTCCGCACGTTCGGCGCGCCCGGCCTTGCCATCGTCATCGGCACGGATGTGCTCAAGACCGTTATTGCCGTAGTGGCCGGCGGACTCATCATGGGCACGCAGGGCGCGGCGTCCACGGGGCAGGTGTTTGCGGGCTTTTGTGTCATGCTCGGCCACATCTACCCGGTGTTTTACGGCTTTCGCGGCGGCAAGGGCGTCCTCTGCGCCGAGACGATGCTGCTGATCGTGAGCTTTCCGACCGGCCTTGTCTCACTGCTGATTTTTGTGGGCATCGTCTGGGCAACGCGCTATGTGTCGCTCGGCAGCATCTGCGGTGCGCTCATCGCGCCCATCGGCGTGCTCGCCGCCTGCGGTAAACTGCCGGCTCTGCTGAGCCTGTTTTGCGTGATTCTGCTTGTGGTCAAGCACCGCAGCAACATCGGCCGGCTCATCCAGCACAAAGAGTCCAAACTGTCTTTTAAGAAAGACCTGTCCGATAAATTTGACGACGAAGATTTTTGAAACAAGAGAAGAGGGAACCAACCAATGCTTGAACTCAAACACCTTTGTTTTGAGGCCGAAACGGACGACGGTGTCCGCCAGATCCTCAAGGACGTGAGCCTCACGGTCGATGAACGCATGGTCGTCATCACCGGCCCGAACGGCAGCGGCAAGTCCACCATGGCCAAACTCATCGCCGGTATCGAGCAGCCGACCTCCGGCCAGATCCTGCTCGACGGCGAGGACATCACCCACATGTCCATCACCGAGCGCGCCCGCCGCGGCATCAGCTTTGCTTTCCAGCAGCCGGTGCGCTTCAAGGGCATCACGGTCTTTGACCTCATCAGCATCGCCTCCGGCAAGAAGCTCTCGACGAACGAGGCCTGCACCTATCTGTCCGAGGTCGGCCTGTGCGCGCGGGATTATGTCAACCGCGAAGTGAATGCCAGCCTCTCCGGCGGCGAGCTCAAGCGCATCGAGATCGCGACCATGCTCGCCCGCGGCACGAAGATGTCCATCTTCGACGAGCCCGAGGCCGGCATCGACCTCTGGAGCTTCCAGAATCTCATCAGCGTGTTCGAGAAGATGCACGAGACGATCCACGGCAGCATCCTCATCATCTCGCACCAGGAGCGGATATTCGAGACGCCCGACAAGATCGTCGTGCTCGTCGACGGCGAGATCCGCGCTATCGGCAGCAAGGATGAGATCATGCCCGTGCTCATGCAGGCGTCGAGCGTGTGCAGCCGCCTGGCTGACAAGGTCTGAGGGAGGGAATCACCATGGATGCGATTGAGAAAAAACTGCTCGAAGAGGTCGCCGACCTCCACGGCATCCCCGAGGGTGCCTATAACATCCGCGCCGACGGCAAGCTCGCCGGGCGCAATACGACCGCGCACATCAACATCGTCACGAAGGAAGACAAGCCCGGCATTGACATCTACATTGCCCCCGGCACGAAAAACGAGAGCGTGCACATCCCGGTCATCATTTCCCAGACCGGCCTCAAGGACATGGTCTACAATGACTTTTACGTCGGTGAGGACTGCGATGTGACCATCGTCGCCGGCTGCGGCATCCACAACTGCGGCACGCAGGAGTCCCGTCACGACGGCATCCACAGCTTTTTCGTCGGCAAGAATGCCAAGGTGCGCTACATCGAAAAGCACTATGGCGAGGGCGACGGCAACGGCGAGAACGTCATGAACCCGACGACGATCGTTGACCTCGGCGAGAACGCCTACATGGAGATGGAGACGACCCAGATCAAGGGTATCGACTCCACCTATCGCGACACGCAGGCCCACCTGTCGGACGGTGCCACGCTCATCATCAAGGAAAAGATCATGACCCATGGTCACCAGCATGCGGAGACGAACTTCTCCGTCGATCTCGACGGCTATGACTCCAGCACGAATGTCATCTCCCGCTCCGTCGCCAAGGATCACTCCAGCCAGATGTTCAACTCCAACATCCGCGGCAACAATAAGTGCGCCGGCCACTCGGAGTGCGACGCCATCATCATGGACGAGGGTATCGTTGGCGCGCGCCCAGAGATCACGGCCAACTCCGTTGAGGCCAGCCTCATCCACGAGGCCGCCATCGGCAAGATCGCCGGTGAGCAGCTCAACAAGCTCATGACCCTCGGCCTGACCGAAAAGGAAGCCGAGGAGCAGATCATCAGCGGTTTCCTGAAGTGAGGTGCGCGGCGTGATCGAGATCCTCTGTTTCGGCGACAGCAACACCTATGGCTTTACGCCCGACTGGAAGCACCGCTACGGGCGCGATATCCGCTACCCCGGCGTGCTGCAGGCCCTGCTCGGCGACGGGTATTACGTCGCGGAGGACGGCCTGGTCGGCCGCACGGCGGCGTTTCCGGACGATAACCGCGCAGGCCGATCCGCACTCGAGACGCTGCCGCTGAGCATCGAGAGCCACGGCCCGGTGCAGTACATTGTGCTCATGCTCGGCACGAACGACTGCAAGATCGATAAGACCCGTTCCGCTGAGGAGGTGGGTGCCGGTATGGACAAGCTCGTGCGGCTCGTCATCGGTATGCTGCCCGCGTGGACGAAGATCCTGCTCGTGGCTCCGCCGCCGCTCGGCCCGGCCGCGCCGCAGCGCGACCCGGAGTATGATGCGCAGTCGCTCTCCGTCTCACAAGGCGTGGCGGCGCAGTATCAGATGATCGCCGAGGCATATGGCCTGCGGTTCCTGGACGCCGGCACGGTCACGCAGATGAGTGCGCTCGACGGCGAGCACCTTGACCCCGACGGGCACAAGAAGCTGGCCGCCGCCATCGCGGATATTGTCCGCCGCGACTGTGAGGCATGAGCGTGCGGGCAAACCCGGCGCATACACAAACGTGAAAAGAGCAATCTGCGCGGCGGCCTGACAGCTGCGCAGATTTTTTCGCGGAAATGCAAAAACGTTCTTGACATTCGTGTCGTTTTCTGATAAGATACACCTTGCCTGTGGGGGTATAGCTCAGCTGGGAGAGCGCTTGAATGGCATTCAAGAGGTCAGCGGTTCGATCCCGCTTATCTCCACCACAAAAAGAGACATCCGATCGGATGTCTCTTTTTCATTTTAAAAGTCGCGGGGGTTTGGCAGGTGCGCCGCATCCTTTTTTGCATTTTCTTTCTGCACAGTCCTGTTTATGGGACTGACAATCTGATAGTATGAAGGTATCCGAATGGCGCGCGGCTCTGTCGCGGAGATTCGCAGCTCGCCGCTGCACACACGGCAGAGGAATGGGGGAACATGACGATGGAACTGAAGCAAGCAAAAGCATTGCTGACAGAACTGGCGGATGGAGTCGATCCGCTGACGGGGGAGTGCCTGCCGGCTGACAGCGTCTGCAACCGGCCGGAGATCATCCGAGCGCTGCACTGCGTGCTGCAGTATGTATCGGATCGGCCGAAGCGGCCCGCATTGCCCAACGCGGGCAAGCCGTGGACAGAGGAGGATGAAGCTGCCCTGATGCAGATGTTTGATACGGGCAGCACCATAGCGGAAATAAGCGCGCAGTTCCAGCGCACAAATGGCGCGATCGTCCGCCGTCTGGAGCGCCTCGGCAGACTCCGCCCGGGAGAAATTGCGAGATAAACGCACCCGGCGCGCGGTGAATGCCGCGCGCCGGGGATTTTCCATTATGCGCTTATCTGAAAACCGTGTCAGGTTTTGGCCGCGGGCGGCGCATATAGAACCGCTGCAGTTCTTTGATCGTGTAGTTGGTGCCGAATTGGCGGTTGATGAGATTGCGCGCCATACCCCAGTTCCAGCCGTACTCGCCAATGAGCCGGTACAGAGCGTCGAGTATTTCTGGCTGCATATCGGGTCATCCTTTCTGATTCTACAGGTTTTCCGGCCGCATGGTCTGCGGCGGTGCAGTGCCGATAGGAGCTGTCCCGAAATCCGGCACTGCCGTTAAGAAAAAAGATAGCATATTCCAGGCGTAAATTCAAGGAAATAGCAAAAAATCTTGCATAGATGAGATAAAGATTTGAAAAAATTCCCGGCCAACGGAAAAAACCGATAGCCGGGGAATGCAATTTTGCGCCGCTGAGGTTATTTGCCGAGGGACTTGACCCAGTCGGCAACTTCCTGCTGCGTGACGGCGGATGGGAAGCGCTTGCCCGTCTGCCAGTCACCGGTGCCGGCGAGTGCCGCAAGCTGCGCGCCGCTCTCGCCGATGTCGCTGCTGCCGGAGGTGCAGAAGGGGATGACTGTCTTACCGGTAAAGTCATTGGCCTTGACGAACGTGTCCACCGGCCACGCGGCGATGCCCCACCAGATCGGGTAGCCGAAGTAGACGGTGTCATAGTCGGCCCAGTTATCTGCGGTCGTGGCCTTGAGCGCCACGTCGCGTTGGGTCTCGTCGTTGTGTTCGCGCGAGACGCGGCTGCCGGCGTTGTTGTAGTCCAGATCGGCGCTCGTGTACGGCTCGGCCGGTTCGAGCTCCAGCAGATCGCCGTCCGTCGCGGCGGCGATGGCCTCGGCCGCGGCCTTCGTGCTGCCGGTCGCGGAGAAATAGACGACAAGCGTTTTGCCGCCGGCGGCGGGCGCCGCGGTGGCCTCGGGTGTTGTGGTCTTGGTACCGCAGGCGGCGAGGCTCAGGAGCATCAGCGCGCTCAGCAGCAGGGGAATCACTTTTCTCATAGCAGTACCTCCTCAATCATGGATGGCCGCGATCCAGCGGTCAATGGTTTTGTCCGGCGTGCGCAGCGTCGTGTCGTCGAAGTGCACGTCGAGGCCGGGCTTCACGTCCGCGCCCGGGCACAGCGCCCGCATATCCCGAATCGAGCGGCCGAGCCAGCCACCGTTTGTGGCGAAGGGGTAGACAGTCTTGCCGCCGAGGTCGTGCGCGGTCAGAAAGGCGCGCATGGCGGGGGCGCAGGTGTACCACCAGACGGGCGTGCCGAGCACGATCGTATCGTAGCGGCTCAGATCGATGTCCATTGCCTTGAGCTCCGGCAGAAAGCCCTGCTTGACCTCCTGCTCGCCCTGCGCGACCACATCGTCATACGAGCCGGTGTAGGGCACGACGGTATCGATGCGGGCAATGTCGCCGCCGATGGTGGTGTGGACGCGTTCTGCGATGCGCTGCGTGTTGCCGCGGTAAGAATAATAAAGGATCAGAGATTTCATATTGCTTACCTCCATATTTGCTGCTGTTTTCAGCTTGTTGTCATTTTACTACCTAAAGCTGACTTTAGGTCAAGTGAGAGAGTGTAAAGTTTTTTTGAACGATGTTGTCGGAAGCGCGGGTATGCATCGCGATTGAAGGAATTCTTCTTGACAATTGGCAAAACATCTGCTAATGATGGATAATGGTGGACGGAACGGACAATTTCTGCAACCGCCGGGCTGCGGCCCCGGTGTGTGCGACTGTCCCCGTAGAATACAGGAGGAACCATGAAAGACAACCGCGAAAAAGAACCCGAGATCAAAGTAAAAAGTGTAAAGAAAGCCCTGGATGTGCTCAACTGCTTCATCAAGAAGCAGCCGCTGGGCGTGACGGAGATCAGCGAGATGCTGGGTCTGTATAAGAGCAATGTATATGACATTCTTACGACACTCACGGCTATGGAGTATCTGACGCAGGTCAAGGAGACCGGAAAATATGAGCTGGGCATCGGTGCGGCACGGCTGGGCAATGCGGTGGGTGACCGCTTTGGCTTCCACAAGCTGGCGGGCCGTCACATCCACGAGATCGCCGCCGAGGTGGGGGAGACCGTTTATCTGACGACCCTGATGGGCACCTCCGTGCTCTACCTGGATGTTGCCGTGCCGTCGAACGAGCGCAGCCCGGCCATCGTCAGCTCCGTTCGCAACAATATGGAGCCGCTCCACTGCACAAGCTGCGGCAAGGCCATGCTGGCCTGCATGCCGGACAGCTTTGTAAAGGAGTATTTGTCCATGCCCATGGAGAAGTTTACCGAGTATACTATCACCGATCCGGTGGAGCTGAGCAAGGAGATCGCCAAGATCCGCGAGCGCGGCTATTCCCGGGACCAGATGGAATACTCCGTTGGCATCAGCTGTGTGGCCGTGCCGATCGTGGTGCACGGTAATCTGCAGGGTGTGATCAGCATCAGCGCGCCTTCTCCGCGCATGGAGGATGCGCGGGTTATGCAGTTTGTTGAAATTCTACGGCAGCATGTCCGACAAATTGAAAGTGATTTGTCGAAATAAACAATTTTGCGCTGGAATTTTGTGATATAGTCCAAATTGACGTATTCGGAAAACAGTGCTAATATGAAGCCATAGGATGGTTGCACTCTATTTTTTCTTTGTGTTATTTACAGAACAGCGTTCTATAATTTAGAACATATGCTGTTTTGCCTTTTGCATTCCACAGTCGATTAGGTAGAGGCAGAAGAGATGCAGGCCCTCGCGCCTGCACTTCTTTGTTCTACTATATAGAACGCTGTTCTGAAAAATAAAACTGCCAGGCATACAGAGTCCAGAGGTGGGGTTGTGTGTCGGTAAGACAAATCATGCAGGAGGGTTGATCCAGCGATGGAAAAAATCAAGTTGAACACCAAGCGGTGTAAGGGCTGCTACCTGTGCGTGAGCGTGTGCCCGGTCAAGGCGCTCTCTCCGTCCGGTGAGCTTGGCGAGCAGGGCTATGAAACCGTGAAGGTCGATGAAGAAAAGTGCATCACCTGCGGCAGCTGCTACAGAATGTGCCCTGACTACGCGATCGAAATTTTGAAATGAGAGGGAAGTGACAAAACAATGGCTAAAGTATTGATGAAAGGCAATGAGGCCTTTGCAGAGTCCTGTCTTCGCGCTGGATGCCGTTTCTTCAGCGGCTATCCCATCACCCCGCAGACGGAGATTCTGGAGTATATGTCCTGGCGCATGGAGCAGGTCGGCGGTCAGTTCATCCAGACGGAGTCCGAGCTTGCCGGCATCAACATGCTCTTCGGCGCGGCCTGCTGCGGCGCGCGTGCGCTGACCACTTCCGCCGGCCCCGGCTTCTCCCTGAAGCAGGAAGGCATCTCTTACCTCTGCGGTAACGACATCCCGGCGGTCATCGCGGACGTCATGCGTATCGGCTCCGGCCTGGGCGACATCTTCCAGGGCCAGGGCGACTACTGGCAGCTGACCCGCGGCGGCGGCCACGGCGACTACCGCACCATTGTTCTTGCCCCGTCAAGCGTGCAGGAGAACGCCGATCTGGCCTACCTGGCCTTCGATCTGGCGGAGAAATATCGTCATCCCGTTCTGATCGGCTCCGACGCCGCCATCGGCCAGATGGTCGAGCCCGTCGAGCTGCCCGAGATGCGCGAGCACGACATCAACACGTATGACTGGGCCATCCGCCCCCGCAAGGCCGGCGAGGACCAGAAGGTCATCTGGAACACCTACTACACCATCGGCGCCGACGCCTACATGGATTACCTCAAGGAGAAGTACGCGACGATTGAGGCCAATGAGCAGCGCTGGGAGAACGTCCAGACCGACGACGCTGAGATCGTCCTCGTGGCATACGGCATCAGCTCCCGTGTCTGCAAGGCGGCGGTGAAAAAGGCGCGTGCACAGGGCATCAAGCTCGGCCTCATCCGTCCGATCACGCTCTGGCCGTACCCGAAGAAAGCGTTTGATGCGCTGGGCGATCAGGTCAAGGGCTTCCTGGTGGTCGAGATGAGCATTCTGGGCCAGATGTGCGACGACGTGGTGCTGGCCTGCGGCAACAAGCATCCGGTGGAGAGCTACGGCGAGTTCGCAAATGTCCCGTCTGAGGATGTCATTCTCGAGCGCGTCCAAGAGATGCTGAAGAAGTACTGAGGAGGGACAGACAATGAAACTGAGTGTACCGAATGGAATCAACATGGATGCCCATGTGGGCTGGTGCCCGGGCTGCGGCCACGGCATCGTGGTCCGTCTGGTCGCGGAAGCCGCCAGAGATCTGGGGATCGAAGAAAATATCATCATGGTCGAGGATGTGGCCTGCGGTGAGTTTGCGCAGAACGTCTTGAAGTTTAACACCATCGGCGCAGCCCATGGCCGCCCGATCATCACGGCTGCCGGCGCCAAGCGCACCCGCCCCGACGCGATCGTCATCGCGCACCCGGGCGACGGCTCCGCCTACAGCATTGGCATGGAGAGCACCATTCACTGCGCGCTGCGTAATGAGAACATCCTGGCGCTCGTCGTCAACAACAGCGTTTTCGGTATGACTGGCGGCCAGATGTCCCCGACCTCCCTGCCGAACATGAAGACCACTTCCTCCCCCAAGGGCAGAGACGTGGAAAAGAACGGCCACCCCTTTGACGTGACCAAGACGCTCAGCAGCTTTGATATCGCTTATCTGGCCCGCGGCAGCGTGGACAGCCCGGCTCAGGTCATTAAGACCGGCAAGATGATCAAAAAGGCACTCCAGAAGCAGATGAACGGCGAGGGTTTCTGCCTGGTCGAAGTGCTTAGCCCGTGCCCGACCAACTGGAACAAGCAGCCTGCCGATGCGCTCGAATTCATGAAAGAGCAGCAGGAAGCCTTCTATCCGCTGGGCGAGTTTGTTGATAAGGGAGGAGAAGCATAATGACTGAAATTATTTGTTCCGGATTCGGCGGACAGGGCGTCCTCGTAGCCGGCATGATCCTTGCAGACGCCGGCATGGAAGACGGGAAAAACGTCACTTGGTATCCGTCTTACGGTTCCGAGATGCGCGGTGGCACCGCCAACTGCAACATCAAGATCAGCGAAGAGGAGATCCCCAGCCCCTACTGCCATCAGCTGGACATCCTTTACACGCTCAACGACGCGGCGATCGACAAGTTTGAGAGCCAGGTTCGTCCGGGCGGCATTCTGCTCGTCAACAGCAGCCTGGCCCGCAAAGACAGAGTGTACCGCGAGGATATTCAGGTCATCAAGGTTCCTGCAACGGACATCGCCAATGAGCTCGGCAACGCCCGCGGCACAAACATTGTGATGCTTGGCGCGCTGTCCTACGCTTCTCCTGATTTTGACGTGACGTATATGCGTGGCGCAATCGACTACTTCTTTGCCAAGAAGGGAAAGGTCAACCCGAAGAACGCGCTCTGCTTCGACCGTGGTGTGGAAGCAGCCAAGGCACAGGCGTAAATTGTCTCAACACATCGGCATCGGCGGGG
>OGFN01000853.1_pt1 | contig 13391 bp, 12 predicted proteins | sample 1570921 | NCBI WGS metagenome assembly OGFN01 (sample SAMEA2581940, study PRJEB24529) | metagenome | biome: Human gut stool | place: China | collected 2011
CAGCGTAGGCTACGAGCGCTTTCTTGGAATAAAAGCGGCGCACATCCCCGATTTCGGCTATGAGCTGCGGCCCCAGAGTCGGGCCTACGCCGAACATATCCATGACAACGGGATATTCCGGAAGCATGGAAGTCAATGCTTGCATTTCGTGTTTGAGAGCCGCAAGCGCGGTAGAAGTCGCTCTGAGCTGCGCAACCGCCTGTTCCACGAGCAGCTTGGTCGTTTCGGACATTGGCATGACACCAATGTGTCCGCTGGCTTCGGCGTGAATCGTGTGCGCCTTTGCTTCATTGAAGTTATATCCATACTTCCTGCACCATCGCTGGTATTTGTTTGCGAATGCCTTTTCAGATTTCTCGCTGACACAGCGGCAATGCCAAAACTCCGCCACAAAGTCCACCCATTTCTCGCTTCCATCCTCACGGGCGGGACTGCTGAACAAACGGTTTACATTAGGAAATACCGTATCCAGCAACGAAATCAGATTGTTCTTCAGAACCGTCTGTACCTTGGAATACTGCCGGTACTGGCGGTAGCAGTTCTTCAGCAGTAGCCGGGTATCTTCCTCTGGAACATATCTCGTCAAAGCGAGCCAGCGGTCAAGACCGTAATTTGCCAGCTTGACAGAATCTTTTTTGTCGGTCTTGACCCGCCTCAAATCGTTGTTCCCGTAGCCATGCACCAGCTTTGCATTGACGACGGAAACATACAGTCCTGCGTCGTGGAGCAGCTTTGCAACCGGCGTATGGTAGTTTCCTGTGGCCTCCATGACCACACGAGTCTCACCGTCCAGGCTTTTGAGCTGCCTTGCCAGTTCGCTCAGTTCACTGTCGGTGTGACGGACTTCAAAGGGCGAGATAACGACCTCCCCAAAGGGACGCATGACGGCAACCGTGCTTCTGCCTTTGGAAATGTCAATGCCAACAGAGTTCATTTGTATTCCTCCCATCTGTGAATTGCAACCGGAATCCATCTTTTTCTCATTGCCGATTCAATCTATTGGGTGACACGAACTCTATGGCTCAACCTGCTCAAATCGAACGCCGCAATAAGGGAATGGCTGACAGTCTTATTGACGGACATAGAAGCCCAAGAAAAGAGTCGTCAACCAGTTGCTTCCCTTATTGTAGCTTAGGCAAGAGATGGAAAGAAGCCCAGCCGGATGCTGGGCTTCCAACCAAAACTTATTGTAATAGAACAGAGCAAGGATTCAGAAACTTTCCGGCACAAGCGCCAGTTTGTTGATTGATTCGTGAGCCCGGACGAGCGCATCATAAACTGCCAAAACATCCTCAGAATCCCAAGTTCGCAGAGATTTCTCGTCAATCACACCGGCACTTTCCTGAATGATCTTCGCAAGCTGTTCTTCGTCTGCAACGGCGACAACAGCTTGAACCGCTGCATTGCTCTGTGCCTTTTTCAAATTTAGAATAAGGCTATCGATAGAACCTTTGGACTGCACCTCAAAAACATAAATCGCTTTTCCCATATTGCCGATTTTAGCTTCCCAGACAGCATCCACAACTGCGCCTGTTGCAATCCTCACTTCGGAGCGGCTGTCAAAGCCGAGCAGCTTTCCTATATCCACCAGCTTGTCTTTGATTTCATCGTGCAATGATCTTGAATCTCTAGAAGAAACAGGCTCCTGAGAAATAGAAATTGCGTCGGTAGTGGGGACGTCCTTTTCTGCAAGAGGAAGAATTTCGTCCCACAGAAAATAGTCGACTGCCAACAAATCCGAATCAGCCGCGCCTGCTTTTTTCAGAGAGGATGCAATCTCCTTTGCAATTGCACATACTTCAGTATATTTCTTCCCGGTGTATTGGTAGTTGTACTTGGGCATATTCGGAATCCCCAAGTAGCCGTAACAAAGAATTGTTGTCTTGTTGAATACGATGTACTCCTGCGGATTCATATAGGAAAGCAGTTCGCTGATCGTAGCAGGCCCCATACCTTTCACAGATTTCAGAAAAATATCCCACCGCTTCTCTACAGAGGCAGATCCGTACAACAGGTCGGCTAACTGCTTTTTAAGCGTAGAAAAGCCATTATCTTCAATCAGCTTATCGACAACATATTTTTTGTTTCCCCACATCAGCACTGCCCAAAGTTTGCTAATATACTCAAGAAAATCTTCTTCAGTCATTGCCAAGAGCTTATCTTTGGTGAAGGATTGGTAGTATGCTTTTCGTTCTTTCCGTTCATTCCAGTTTTCTTCATAATATGCCGCATTGGTGGATTGCTTTTTTATAAACGCCTGAATTGCTATAGAAAGCTTCTGTGTGTCCATACTCACTCCTCCATATTATCCGTCCAAAGCTCGCACTGCGTCATAACAGTTTGAACAGCATCGTCCATCCCTTCGGGCGGATACTTATGTTTTTTCAAAAGGCGTTTAATCAGCATGCGCATTCTTGCCCTTGCCTGTTCACGCCTGTTCCAGTCAATCGTGCGGTTCTTGCGAAGGGTTTCAGCAAGTTCCTTGGTAATGGCGATCAATTCATCATTTTCATAAAAATCTTTGATTGCCTGTGGCTTTGTCAGCGCATCGTAGAATGCTAACTCATCCGCTGTGAGGCCAAGTTCTTTGCCTTCGTTGTGCGCAGCGGCGATCTGCTTGGCAAGCTTCATCATCTCATCAATGACCTGCTCATTTGTCAGCATACCGTTCAGATAGGCGTTCATCGCCCGCTGCATAATCTCGCTGAATTTTTCGGATTTGACCACATTTGTCCTGCGGTAAATCTGAACCTGCTCGGCGATCAATTTTTTCAGCAATTCTACGGCGAGATTCTTTTCCTTCATCTTGGAGATTTCTTCAAGGAACTTCGGATCAAACAGAGAAAATTCGGAGTTAACATCAGAAAACAGATTGATGACGCCGTCACTCTTGATGCTCTGCTTCAAAAGCTCATTGATCCGGGCATTCATCTCCGGGAGAGAAATCTTTTGCCCACCGCCCTGATTAGTCAGCCGAATGACAAGGACACGGACAGACTCGAAGAAGGCTGCTTCGAACCGCATCGGCTCATCTACCAAGGAAGAACAGAGAGACAGTGCTTGGTGAAGCATCAGTGCCTCCTTGAGGAAAGCATCCCGTTCCTTCTCCAACTCCCGACCCATTATGAAGTTCACAGCGCCGCTGATTGTTTTTGCCCGCTCAAGATCCGTGCCGGACATAAACTTTGAGTAGTCGTAGTGATGGAACAGATCTTGGCATATAGAGAGCTTTTCGAGGAACTTGGGATATGCAACCTTTGCGACATCGGTATCGCCATAGTTCTTTTTATCCCGTACCGTATAGTCGGTCATTGCCTGCTTCAAGGCGGAAGCGATACCTACATAGTCGACGACAAGACCGCCTTCCTTATCACGGAAGACTCGATTGACACGGGCAATGGCCTGCATCAGGTTGTAGCCTTGCATCGGTTTGTAGACATACATTGTTGCAAGGGATGGCACATCAAAGCCCGTCAGCCACATATCTACGACAATAGCAATTTTCAGGGGGCTGTCATTATCCTTGAATTTCTGTGCCAGTTCGTCTTTGTGGTGTTTGTTTCCGATGATTTTGCGCCATTCTTCCGGGTCTTTGTTGCTCTCGGTCATTACAACGGCGACTTTTTCCGTCCACGCCGGACGCAGTTCGAGAATGCGGTTGTATATCTTCATAGCGATGGCACGAGAATATGCAACGATCATCGCTTTTCCTGTAAGCAGGTTTGCACGGTTATTTTCGTAGTGGTCAAGAATGTCGCAGACTAACGAATTGATGGTCTGCTCGTTGCCCAAAACCGCCTCCATCTGGCCGAGCTGTTTTTTACTTTGCTCGACAACCTGTGGATCGGCGTTATTGGCCATAATATCATATTCAGCATCAATGAGGCGCAAGGTGGCTTCATCCAAATGCAGTTTGATAACACGACTTTCGTAGTAGACCGGGCGTGTTGCACCATCCTCGACAGCCTGCGTCATATCGTAGATGTCAATGTAATCGCCGAACACCTCACGGGTGCTGCGATCTTTGGAAGAAATCGGCGTGCCGGTAAAGCCGATGTATGTAGCATTGGGCAAGCTGTTGCGGATAATGCGAGCCGTGCCAACAACACGCTTGGCGACTTCTTCGCCATCCTCGTTTGTTGTGATTTTGATTTTTTCCGCAAGTCCGTACTGCCCACGATGTGCTTCATCTGCCATCACGACAATATTGCGGCGCTCAGAAAGCGGCTCGTGGGATTCCTCAAACTTCTGCATTGTAGTAAAGATAATCCCGTTTGCCTGTCTGCCGGCAAGCAGCGACTTCAAATGCTCTCTACTTTCTGCGTGGATAGGTTCCTGCCGCAGAAATTTTTTGCATTTGGCAAACTGGCCGTAAAGCTGATCGTCAAGGTCGTTGCGGTCGGTAAGCACAACGATCGTGGGACTGTCCAAGGCATCTTGCAGTAGATGCGCATAAAAAACCATAGATAACGACTTTCCGCTGCCCTGTGTATGCCAAAAAACACCGCCCTTGCCGTCGGTCACGGTTGCGTGCTTGGTAGATTCGATGGCCTTTCTTACTGCAAAATATTGATGGTATCCGGCAAGAATTTTGTAGCTCTTGATACCCTCGTTTGAAAAGCAGATAAAGTTCTTGATAATATCCAACAAGCGATCTTTTTGGAACAACCCTTCAAAGAAGGTGTCAAACTGTGCATACTGGGTATTTTCATAACTGCCGTCTTTTGTTTTCCACTCCATAAAACGATCTTCACCTGAGGTGATCGTTCCTGCCTTGGAAGTAGATTGATCGCTCATCACACAGATGGCGTTGTAAATGAACATCGACGGAATTTCCTGCATATAATTCCGAAGCTGCCGATAGGCCTCAGAAGCGTCTGTTTCCTCACGGGAGGGGGATTTTAGTTCAACAAGAACAACAGGCAAGCCGTTAAAAAAGAGAATAATATCCGGACGCTTGTTGCTGTTCTCAATGAAGGTCCATTGATTGGCAACGATAAAGGAGTTGTTTTCGGGGTGGGAATAGTCAGCGAGATACACAATGCCGGAACGCTCCTCGCCTTTTTCTAAGTAGCGGACCGGAATGCCGCTTTGCAGGTACTCCATAAATTCGGCGTTCTTCTGCACAAGCTCGCCATTTTCAAAGTTGCGCAGCTTGAATAAAGCGTCGTTAATGGCGTCAGCAGGTAAGCCCTTGTTCAGACGATACAAAGACTCCTCCAATACAGTATCATAGAGCGGGCTCTTAAAGTCCCGTTCCACATCTGGGCCATAAACATACTCATAGCCCAAATCGTTTTTGAAAAGCTCGATTATAGCGTTTTCATAATCAGCTTCTGTGTTATATCCCGGCATATTTACTTCCCACCTTTTATATTGGTTGCAGTATAATCATTTACTGCTTGTCTCAGGCAAGTGGTAATCTGTACAGCTTTTTCTTTTGCTTCTTTTTTATCCTTGAGCTTTACAAAATAATAACCTGAGATAGACATTCGAAGCTTGCTTATGATTGCATCTCGTTTATACCAATCAACAGCGAAATTGCTTTGAATGATTCCTTTTAGATCTTCAATTTCTTCTGGCTTGGCTATACCACTCAAAAGATTAGACAGATTAGAGAGAATATAGGTGTTCAAGGATTCATCGTCAATATTTTGAGGCGTACTATCTGCTTTTGCATGTGTGTCATACTTCTCAAAATCGGCAACTGCTTGTACATTTCCGCTATTTATATATTTGATATAACTGAGCTGGTGCTCCAATTCAGGAAACAGGGTTGCTTCGTTAATGTTGTACAGGTCAAGCTCTTTCAGGATTTCTTCCTTATTTTCACCACGAATGAAGAAGAATTCTTTTTCAAATGCATTCCGCAGATCGCCCCTCGATTTGGATATAACTGATTTTGCTATATCAGCGACGCCTGAAACAGAAAAGAGACTGGCTAAGAGGAATACACCGCTTTGCTTTCTTAATCGCTCATTCGTATATGTAGGAGTGACCATATAGTTTTCCTGAACAATCTTTGCAAACTCTTGAAACCCGTTTTGCGTGGACCACTTTTTCCTTGTTTCTTCGTCGATTATATGATCCCGCTTTAATCTGGCAAGGACATTCGCAACCGTGTTTTCTTTTGAAAGATCGTAATTTGCTAATGCGGAGACGATTTGAACTTCAAGATCCGTTGGCAAAGAGGGATAGTAGTTTCGGGTGTAGTAAATCACTCCGTATGGCTCGTGTTTTTCCTCACCGTCATCGTCAATATAAGATTCCTCGCCGTGACATTTACAAGCAAAGTACAGCGCTACCAGCGGGTTTGTGGTCAGATCCAGCAGTCTTGTACACATACCATAGTGTTGATACTTTGTCATAATGTCAAAAGTCGTATGAAATTCTTTGAATTCTGCCGGGATTTTTTGCAAAGGAATCTGCATAAGCCGGTGCTCTATACTAAGCATATTGTTTCTAAATATGCTCGGCTCAATATCCCAGAATTCTGCATCTTGCCCGCGAAAATATAGCTCAGTGGAGGTACCGTCATCAGATTCCTTCAGTGCTTTTACAGCGCTGATAAATGAACTGACAGAATCAATCTCGGTCAGCTCGCCAACTTCTAGTTCTTTATAAGCCAATGTGTTACCTCCTCTTTAGCGCAGCAACTATAGTATGTGCCATTGTGTTCTCAATGAATGAGTTGTTTTTGTGTATGGGATAGGTAAATGATAATTTAGCAGCTTAAAGCTCGATGGCAGATACATCCAACTCGCCAGACATCAGTTTAGGCAACAAAATATCTCTCAGTGAAGTTAACCGAGCATTCTCATCTCGTAAATTTCGTATCTGAGAAAAGATTGGCTGAATGAGTTCGTCAAAAGAAGAAAGCGCAGTGCTTGAAGGAATAATTGCCGGGACTTTCTTTAAGTTTTGCTGACTGACTTTCTGCTGAACAGCGCCTGTTACTATGGACTTTATATTGGTCAAGCCGAAAAACAGGTAGAGTTCTTCGACAGAAAATCCTTCTTTACCAGTGATTATGTGTGCGTGATTGTTTACCCAAAACCGGTCATAAACATATTGCAGAATTGGGAAGCCCAGATTATCAACAACAGTTCCATCCTCACCAAGCAGTAGATAAATCCCGTCAAACAAGTAGTTGTCGACATAGTCCATAAGCGAAGTTGCCCCATAGTATGGGTATAATTTCGCCATTTTGCTCCTTTCGGTGCCTGAAAGCGGAACTCGTTTGGAGTCGTGGAGTTGGATAATATCACCAACGGTTCCGATTCTCCATCCATCAGGCAGTGTGCCATCGCTTGAAAATGGAGAAAAATCTAAGAACCAGTCTTTATAGAGCGCTTTTGCTTGCTGCTCTAAATTATCATTTATCGCTGTGTTTAGAAAGATTTTTGCCTCGATACTGTCCAAAATACTTGCAATTTTATTTTGATATTCAATAGACGGAAGATCTATTTCTTGTTGGGCTAGCACTTTCACCGACAGACCGGGTTGTGCCGATTGCCCAGACAGGCGGCCTAATTGCATTCTTGAAAGCAGATAAGCTAAATAACGAATATTGCTTTTATCATTTGCGCAAACCACAACGGCGTGTTCCGTCATATACGCCTTGCCCGAAAAGTACCGAACATTCCCGCAGAATGCGCCTTGGCGGCCGATAATTGCGCACTCACCGTCAAAGTTAAAATGGTTAGTAAAACCTCTTTGACCATTTCCGCCAAACACGGGATATTCCCCTTCTGAACTAATTTCGCTGGCTTTGATGTTTTTTCCACTGCTAAGTCGTGAACAGACATCTGATAGATTATATTTCATACCCAATTGCCCCCAGTTTCTTGCGGATTTCATCCTCCAGCTCGTGGGACTTTTTGAACATCTCCGAAAGTTCAGAAGTCAAACGGGTCATCTTCTCCTCGAAGGGTTCGCCGTCATCCTCAACTTCTTCGATGCCCACATATCGGCCCGGAGTCAGGATAAAGTCCTGCTTTTCGATCGCCTGAAGGTCTGCCACAGCACAGAAGCCCTTTACATCTTCCAATGTCCCTTCTTGGAATGCTTCGAAGGTATCTGCTAATTTTTGAATGTCCTCGTCGGTGAAATCTCTGTGCTTTTTATCAACCATATGTCCCATCTTTCGGGCGTCAATAAAAAGCGTCTTGCCCTTTTGCTTTTTATTCTTGCTGATAAACCAGAGGGTGACGGGAATGGTCACGCTATAAAAAAGCTGTGTCGGCAGAGCTACAATTCCCTCCACAAGGTCAGCCTGAATGATGCGTTTTCTGATTTCCCCCTCACCGCTGGTTTGAGTGGACAGCGCACCATTTGCAAGAACAAGACCTATCTTGCCGTTGGGGGCGAGGTGGTGGATCATATGTTGAATCCACGCATAGTTGGCGTTACCGGCGGGGGGCGTACCAAACTGCCAACGCACATCGTCCTTCAGCTTTTCCTGTCCCCAGTTGGAGAGATTAAACGGTGGATTTGCCATAATGAAATCTGCTTTCAGCGTGGGGTGGAGGTCATTAAAGAAAGTGTCTGCCTGATACGGTCCGAAGTTGGCGTCGATACCACGGATCGCCATATTCATCTTCGCCATTTTCCAAGTATCGGCGTTTGACTCTTGCCCATAGACTGAGATCTTCCCCCGGTTTCCTCGATGTGCTTCTATGAAATCGGCTGACTGAACGAACATACCGCCAGAACCACAGCAGGGATCGTACACACGGCAATTTTCGTAAGGCTTTAGAATTGCAACAATCGTTTTAACGATACTTTCCGGCGTGTAGAACTCGCCGCCCTTAACACCTTCGTATGCAGCAAACTGCTGAATGCAATACTGATATGTTTTACCAAGCAGATCCTTGTTTTCTTTGGTATCGCTCATATCCATATTGGTGAACAGGTCAACCACATCGCCCAAAACACGCTTGTCCAAATCTGGGCTTGCATAGTTTTTAGGCAGCACATTTTTCAGGCTTTTGTTCTCTGCTTCAATAGCCCGCATTGCATTGTCTATGAGTGTGCCAATTTCAGGAGTATGAGCGGCAGAAGCAATTTTACTCCACCGGGCATCCTCCGGTACGAAGAAAATGTTATCTTCGGCGTATGCATCACGATCATCCTCGAAACCGTCGCCCTCAGCAACAAGCTCCTGATAACGCTTTTCAAAAGCATTGGATATATAACGCAGGAAAATAAGTCCTACGATCACTTTTCGGTATTCTGCTGCGGGGATGTGCCCCCAAAGGACACACGCAGCGTCCCAGATTTGTTTTTCAAAGCCGATTGTGGCGTTGTTTCCGTTAGCCATATAAATATGTCCCTTTCTTCTTGCTATATCAGCTTATCATTCCGATGAATTCTAGTGTGGGGGAAATTAAATCTTTGCTTATAACCTTCCAGCCATGCACCATTAAAAATGCTAATCAATATTTCCTGGAATCAATGATTCTAAAGTGCTTGTCATTTGTTCAAATTCACGCTTTTCTTTCGCAGACATTTTGACAGGATACGCTCTTGCAATATCTTCAATGCTTTTCTTTATTTTGAAAGCTTCTGCGGGTTGCTTTAGAATTCTGAGCTCTGTTTTTATTGATTCTTTTGCGGATATTTCATTGATTATTTGTTTCATAAATTTGGAAATTTCGCTGTTTGCAGAATAATCAGCAGGCGCATAAAAGTTTATACGCCCATCACTAAACAACTGGTAAACTTTTCCTCTGTTATCTTTTTGGGGATCAAAAACACCGATAGAATAGCCGCCCTTGCTTTTTACTAATCGCATGCAAGGAATATCGGTTGCGCTATCGCCTATGTAAACTATATTTTCATAGGGAATTCTCAACAATTCATCAGGCATGCTGTCATTAACTCTTTCATCGTATTCTTCAAGAAAGCCTTTCGCAATACGAAATATAAATTGAGTCTTATTCGTGTAATTGATCGCTTGTGCTGGCCATTTTGCGACGCCATCTGCGGAATAAAGATATGTGGAGGCATATATTCGTTTAAAGTACTGAGCGATTTCGCTTCCCTCGATTATTTCTTTAAGTCCTGAAGAAATAATATAATGTTCCAGTTCAATTCCTTTCTTTTCGGCATATTCATTCATTCGCTTGAACCAAGTTTTGACGCCTTTATAAAGCTCTACATCCGCACCGATTTTTCTGAAGTACTCACGCTTAAGAGACTTCCGTTTGAACTCAGAATATCTTATCAATTCGTGCATCCACGCCAAATTCGTGTCCATTAGATTATCTTTTGCAAGTTTATTGGAGGACTGCCAAAACTCGCTTTTATCTATTCCAAAAGATGGAATGAGCGTAAATGTTTGCATATCATCGGGTGATAAGGTCTTGTCGAAATCATAGCAAATAGCCATTTTAGGTTTCTTGGCTCTGATTTCATCATTCATTTTTTCGTACAATTCCGTGCTTTCGCTCATTTTGCAAATGCCTCCTTTTAAATGTTGTATATCCCGTTGTTATTATAGTTGTAACTGGTTTTTTAATGTAGGCTTACCAAGGGTCGTTTCCGGTCAAACTAGCACTTCCCATTTGCCGTATCGCTTGCCGCTCTCTCTGCGGATATAGTTTTTATCTTGCAGTGACTTCATAATTCGCTTTACAGTTGCGATTGACCTTCCCGTTGCGTTTACAAGCTCTCGCTGCTTGATTGCCGGGTTTTGTGCGACCAGTTCCAAAACCGCCAGTTCTTCCAGTGAGCAGTCCAAAGTATCAAATTGATACTTTGGAACTTTGGAATTGATACTTTGGGACTTATCGCCGTCCACATAATCAATATGCATATAGCGGTTCTTCAGCTCATAATCCGTGCCCAAAAGAAGATTGCTGAAAAACATCTCCAAGAACTTTGTGGTGGCGTGAACGCCTTTTTGCAGATTCGTATAGTTCGCTCTGACCAAGGCGTTGCGGAAGTACCACGAATTCTTTTCAAAGGCGTCGTTGTTTACGCGGAAGCCGAAAGTTTTCATATACTTGATCATAAACACGGCGGTGGCACGGGTATTTCCCTCGCCGAAGGGATGGATCTGCCAAATATCCGAAGCAAATTTCGCCAAATGCTTCACCGCTGCATCTACGGACAAGCCCTCATAGGAGAACTGTTTTTCAGTGGCAAAATCGTAATCCAGCGTATCCTTGATACTGTTCCAATCCGCATAGATCACGGTGTCGCCGTTCAACACCCACTCTTTCTTGGTGATGTTGTACTGCCGAATCTGTCCCGCGTGACGGAATACGCCTTCAAACAGCCTGCGATGGATGGAGAGCCACTCGACAGGCGAGAATTGGAATGCTTTTTCCCCCAACAGCTTTGCAATTCTGGCGGAAACGATGTCCGCTTCTTTGGTTTCATTCTCTATTTCGGTGCGGGTGGTGCGCTGCTCATAATAGCTATGAATGCGCTGCTGGGCTTCATCAATGGTGATTTTCCCTTCAATATGATCTTTGGCCGTATCCAGTAGATAGGCAGAGGTGTTCAGCCCGTCCACCGCCTGTAAGCCAATGGCGGTCTGCCACGCCTCGCTTTTTTCGGCTCGGTCGGGTTCACCCTGCTTGATATATTCTTCCAGTTCAAATTGCCAATTCTGATCGGGCATATCTGCACCTCATTCCTTGCTCAAATCTTCCGCCTTGAAGGTCGTGTACCCCTCGTAATAATAGCTTTGGTCGATGCCACTCAAATAGACTTCCCAGCTGTTTATCTCGTCGGACAGCGCCGCCTTCAGCAGCACCTTGATCTCCACATCCTTGATGGGGCTGCGCTCCATTGCAAGGAGATAATCCTCTTTATCCACCTTGCTCCAGTCCACGACCTTGCCGATTTCGTTTTTCAGGATATGGTCAAGCCAGTCGAGAATTTACCCGCCGGCAGGGTGTCAAGCACCCCGTTTTCAAACAGTTCTACCGCCTTTTTCTTGCTGATGCGCTCTTCTTTGCGGGCAAGATCAGCGGGGCTTGTCAGTCCCAATTTATTTTCCAGTGCCATCGTGCATCTCCTGATTAATTTACAAGGTATTTAAGCACAAAACACAGTCCGACAAGCACTGTAATAATCAATAACACAACCCATCCGGTGGCTTTCTTCGCTTTCTTTTTTGAGTAAACCGGCTGTACGGAATATGTATATTGTGCCTGCGGAGATTGGCGGTACGGTTTTGGCTTTGCGGCAGGCCGAGGTTTTGTCGCCTCTCGATACATAGCAAGAGGATCACCTTGCTTCATAATCCTATCATAAAAATTGTCAATCCATTGTGCGTCGCTGAGGCAACACATGTTTTCTTCGCTGCTATTCGGGTCGTGTACAATTTGATTTCTGACCCAACGGTAATGCTTAAGGCACTTGAGATCTTCGACCCAGCCTTGCACCCGATATGAACCATTTGGGGTACTTTCCATCTCGGCTATATATGCGGAGACACCGTGCTGAGCTTGCAGCATATCGCCACACAGCTTTTCGAGATGCTTATACGAATCTATAAAGCCCATAGCTCATCCCCCAATCCAGATTACTTATCCGCCGCCACACCGGACTTCATCCAGGCGTCTACTTCGCTGACCTTGAATTTCCAAAGGCGGCCTATTTTCGCAGCGGGCATATTTCTTTTCTCTATCCAGGCGAGTACCGTATCACGGCTGACGCCGAGGTATTCGCAAATCTCTTTCATTGAGTACCAGCGTTCGATGGTCGGTTCCATGGGAGTATCCTCACTTTCAGGTGGTTTCCGATAGCTATAATTATACAATTTAAGTATATCACAGCAAGGCGGATTTATCAAGGATTATTACGGATTTACGAGGAAAGCAGAGGATAATCTCATGCTTTCAAGAATGAACTTCTTGCTTTTTTATCACAGGGCCTTATCAGATGGGGGGGAATATTCGCCGAAAATTCGCTCCATTCACTCTAAGCGGGTGAATGGAGCGAATTTGGCTTGCAAACCGAATTGTAAAATGGTCAAATCTGCAAATCTGTTTTTCGCACATTGGGCTTTTCCTTCGGGTTGCGCTATTATGTGGATGATGATAGAAAACCCATACGGCGAGCGTGAAGGAGGAAGAATATGTACAACAGATTTACAGAAATGCGCAGGCGGTATCTGCGTGAGCACAGGGACGGCATCTACACGGGGATGCTGCTGACCGGCAAGCTGGACGAGCATCTCAAGGAAATCGGTGACACAGCACAAGAAATGTTCGATCGGCTGGTCGAGCAGATGAAGGACGCTGAGGGTGTCACTGAGCGGCTGAAGGCCAAAAATCAAATGGAATGGGTGGGACGGATGAACAGCATCTGCAGCCGAGCGGAGGAAGTTGTCCTTTCTGAGCTGGTTTATCGCTGAGGTGCGGTGATGTTCA
>OGFN01000860.1_pt1 | contig 13337 bp, 17 predicted proteins | sample 1570921 | NCBI WGS metagenome assembly OGFN01 (sample SAMEA2581940, study PRJEB24529) | metagenome | biome: Human gut stool | place: China | collected 2011
GGTCGGGCAGCTGGTGGGCAAGATAGGTCTCGGCGGCTCCGGTGCTCTCGTGGATAATCTTGCGCAGCTTACCGCTGCCGAAGTTCTCGGCAAAGCCCAGCGGCAGCAGTGCCAGATGCTCCGACACTGCCAGCCGCAGATTGGTCGCCACCCGAAACGCCGACAGATGGGAGCACATCAGCGCTGCAATATAAATAAGGTAAGACAGCACCGCGAATAGCACTGCCATCCAGCCGTAATGAGGAATGTTCACCGCCTGCGCATAATCCGGCGCAGCGGCCAGTACATCCCGCAGAATCATCCAGATATAGAGGAACGGCACCAGCGCCGTCAGCGCGCTGATGGCGGAAAGCACCCAGGAGGCATAGGTAAAAACCCGATACCTGCCCGCATAGCCCATCAGGCGGGAAAAGTCAGATTGTTTTTTCAATAAAATCACATCCTTACCGATAAGCGCGCCTGCGCACCCGCCTGAATCAAGCGGGTGCGCAGGCACCGTTTATTCTGCCGCAGATAAATTTTCCGTGGCAAAAAGCTCAATGACATTTTCCATGGTTGCCTGATCGTAATCCTCCGCAATCGCGGCGGCATTCCAATAGGCATAATTGCCCTCGAACCAGCTTTGAAGATCACTCAGATCCTCCGCATAGCGAAACTCCAGATGATAGGTGGTTTCCATGGTGTCGGGCGAGAAGGCAAAATAGGTAAACTGGCCGGAATTTTCATCCTCGCTCTGATAGAAGATGAAGCCGTTTTCGTTCTCCTCATCCAGCAACTTATAGGTGTGGGAGAAAACCTCCTGTCCCTGCGCGTCCAGACCGGTGATCGTGTGACCGTCCATCACAAACTTGTCCACGCCGCCCAGAAAATAGCAGTTAAACGCCATGCTGTCCGGGTCTGCCGCGTATTTTTCCGCCGCCTCCGGGCCGTAAGGCTCCGCCATGCACATTCCCAGCAGCATATCCGTGGCAGTCTCCGCGTTCTCCGCGCCTGCCAGCGGCGTGGTGGCATCGATCCAGATATTCCGATACTCGGATTTTGACAGCTCCGGGAACAGCTCCACATACGTGCCGCTGATGGTGGTCAGATAATCGTCGGTCACCGCGCTCTGGTCAGTCGGCGGCGTCTGTTCATCCGTTTTCGCCTGGCCGCAGCCGGCAGCCGACAGCAGGCAGATCACGCAAAGCACAAAAGCAGCAAATTTCTTTTTCATACAGTACCTCCTAAAACTCTTTGGTTAGCTTCCTCTAACCGCCGGGTATTCTAACACGCTTTGCGTTTTTAAACTACTCCGTTTTGTTTTTGATGCTCCGTTTTACCGCATTCTTTTTATCGGCACGATAGCGGGACGGTGTCTTGCCGTACCGCTTTTTGAAGCTCTCTGAAAATTTGCTGGCGTTGTCATAGCCTGCTTGCTGCGCGATCTCCGTAACAGACTTCCCGCTGCGAACCAGCTCCACTGCCGCCTGCTCCAGGCGGTATTCCTTGATATATCGGTAGATCGGCACGCCATAGACCTGCTTGAAGAGCTTTTGCAGATGCGATACCGATATCTCATGCTCCGCCGCAAGGCTGGCGAGGGATATGTATCCCTCCCGGTTTGTCAGCAAGTGATCCCGGAGATGGTGCGCAAGAACCGTCTGCTCGGACGAGCAATATAACCCCGCCGTATTCTCCTGTGGAATACGCCCAAGCAGCATCAGAAGTTCCAGCGTCTTGAGCTGCAAAAAGCCGGGATCTTCATAGAATGCACTTTCGTAAAGCTCCCGGAATACATGCTCACAGCGCGGCCCCGCAGCGCCGACCATATACCATTTACAGCCCAGAAGATTTTGCTTCCATGCGGCAAAATCCACTGAAAACGCAGGTGCGTTCTGCTTTATCCAATTTCCCGCGGCGGCCGGTTCGATCTCCAGACAGATTCCCTCGTAGTAGCTCAGCGGAAAGCAGGACGCCGAACTGCTTCCGTGAAAGCCATCGTAGCAACTGACCGCCATGTCGCCCGGCTTCAGAAGAACACGATCCCGCATGGAAAAGCTGGTTTCAAACCGTCCGTTCACGCAGAAATTGACTTCCAGCCTCCCGATCTGTGTCCGAATTTCTGTGTACGCCTCCATTTCCAGCCGCAGCAGCATGATTCCCACGCCGTCAAACAGCCGGTAGTAGTGGATTTCTCCGTTACCATCCGCATGTTCAAAACCATCTATTTGTCCGGGGAAGCCGGAAACCACGCCCGTTTTGTCATGAAAAAAGATGTCAATCATATTGTTTATTCAATCAAATCTCTGCAATCTGCATTTGTTGCCCTGCTCCTCGACCGCACAAATTTAAGCAACGAACCCCGCAGGGAGCGCAGCTCTGACCAGCCGGTCGCTTTTTTACCGCAGATAGCTCCCACATTCTGCTTCCAGCGTTTTCCAGACCGGATACTTTGCGCCGGTCACGTCAAAAAATGCTTTCATGTCCCGATTCAGTGCGCTCATTTCGTCCACCGCGTTCATGGCATGGTCGGACGCACAGATTTTCCCTAAAGCCGTTGCACACATGAGCTTAAAAAAGCGAAAGCAGGTCTTGCGGTATGCTGCATCCTCAAATTCCTTGTCTGCATCCGGCAGAATCTCGTGACCGGCGTTTCGGATTGCCCGGTAACCCTCGATATTCGCATCGATCAGGCGATTCAGATAAGCGTTGTCCCTTTTCAGCTTTTTCAGGTCGCCGTCGGTCTTGTAGCAGGCAAAAACCGCCGGGAGCACAAACGCAGCGTGGCACAGGAGATAGTCCTCCATGTTCGGCTCGTAGGTGACCTTATACTTCGTGCCTGCAAAGATTTCCTGAACCAGCGCTTCTTGCGACGGCGCATTCCGCAGCGGCCCGATGGTAATCTTGCGAAGGTCTACCGAGGCCACATAATTGCTTTCTCTGTGTCCGGCGGCGCTGGTAAAGGCAAACAGCACGTTCTTCTCCAGCAAAAGCGCTGCCGTTTCCGAGGCGCGCACATTGTTGCCCACAAAGATCATCGTTTTCGCCAGGCTTGCCCGCAGAGTTTCGAGAATTGTTTCGATCTGCGTGTACCGCACAGCCACAAAAATTACATCATAGTCGTCTCCCGGCAAAAGCTCCGCTGCCACCGGAATGGGGTTGACTGCCGTGCGGCGGGAAAGTGTATTTTTGATCCGCAGCCCGTTTCGCCGAATCTCATCTGCCCATGGGCCTCTTGCCAGCAGCGTGACATCCTTTCCTGCGCGGAACAGATTGTTCGCCAGATTACACCCCAGAACGCCGGCGCCGAATACCAAAAACTTCATGGCCACTTTCTCCTTTTCCTTATCGGTTTCTGCGATACCCTGCCGCATCGCGGTATTCGGGATGGTCGTTTAAGTACGGGTCTTTGTCGCCGCAGATGGTATAGTCGCACCTGCAGCCGTCCACGCAGGTGGTTTTCCGGACAAGCCTTGCGTGAAGCAACTCCATGGACGCAAAGTCCACATTGCACAGGGCGGGCATGATGTCCGTCAGACCGTGCTTGATGGCAAACTCCGCCGCCGGGCAGGCGGTGAACTCATAATAGATAGGTTTATCTTTGTCATAGGGCGCAACGTGCATCTCGTAATCGTGCCACTTGGCGCACTGCTTTTCGGCGTTCTGAAAGGCCCAATACATCAGCCTCTTAAAAAACGGTTTGTTGCAGTCCACAAATCGGGAGAGCTTGCGGAAGGTAGGCAGAATCAGGTTTTCCTCGATCTCTTCGATCTCCCGGAAGGAGACAACATCCCGGCACACGGCATAATAGCTCATGATAGCGATGCAGTCGTAAGTGCCGCCCGCGCCGTTGTGAAAGTTTTTCTTCCCGCCCAAGTCCGTCCGCCAGTCCGAGAGAAATTCCACATACTGCCGCTGCACCCGCTCCCAGACGGCCTCGCGCTGCGCTTCCGGATAATGCAGGGCAATCTTCGATTGAATCTGCTTTTTGCAGGCTTTGGAATACAGCACATGGCAGCTGCGATTGAATTGCAGTTTGTTGTCTCTCATCGCTTCTCCTTTTGCAGGCTGCACTGGTGCGCCGCCTGCACCTCTTTTGAAAACTCCCGCGGGTGTTCGCCCGCCAGTGTGCCGTGACCCATATTGGGAAAAACCTTGTAGGTAAAGGCATAGCCCTTGTCCTGCCACGCTCTGACATGTTTCGCCAGCTTCTTTTCCGTCGAGCTTGCAATGCCGTGCCAGATGTACATGTCCGTGCGCTTGAAAAGATCAAAATTCCGGTGCCGCCCGATCATGTACTTGTCCTGATTGACCCAGCTCTGCCAGGTGGCGTCTTTGTAGACGATGCGGTCGAAGGATTCCTCCGTGCGGCCCATCATCTTGCAGACGAGCTTCTTCCGGATGGGGCCTGCCTTCCCGATGAGCCAATAGGAAAAGCCGGTCAGGAAGAATATGTAGAGGTTCTGCAAAACCGGGCTTTTGATGTCGGCGTAGTCCATGGTGGGCATACCGTTAGCAATGGTAGTCGTGATGGTCAGCCGCTTATCGGCCAGCACGTCCATGAGGACGAATGTTCCGTAGGACACGCCGTAGAGAATGTCAATCTTCCCGCCGTAGCGCTCCACGATATAATCGCCCAGCCGCCTTGCCTCATCCGGCACGGACCGGAACTGCGTCTCCGGCTCATCTGGATTGAAGCCGTCGTAGGCCACCAGCACCACATGGTAGGTTTTCGCCATCTCCTCTGCCACCGGCAGTGCGCCGCGATAGCACACCCCGCCGCCGTGGAGCATGACCATCAGCTCCGGATGCTCCTGCCCGAACTCAAAGTATTTCAACGGTCTGCCGCCTCACACTCGTTTCTTTTGATATCCGCAGTCGCAGTAGGGTCCGCCGGAGGCAAGGGTATACTGCCGCACAAAGTTCGTCACGCCGCCGGCCTCGCTCATGGCGTAGCCCAAATGGCACATGGCGGGCGTCAGGTCATAAAGCCCCAGCTCCTGCATCAGCGTGCAGATACCGCATTTTGTGAAGCGCCCCTCATAACCGCTGCCGTCGGGATACTCGTAAAAGTCCATATTCCACGAGTAGGGGTTGCGGTCAGCCGCCTTCCGGGCAGCGGTGGCTTTCATTCCGGCGATATCCTTGGGCGTGAACTTCGACTTGCCGCTTTGGCGGCAGAACCACTTCATCAGCGGCGTCATCTGGGCATTCTCATAGTATACCGTCAGCACCTCCGTATCCGGCCGCTTCGGCATACAGAGGACGAACGCCCCCAGCATAGCGCAGCCAATGATGTTCAATTGGAAGCGGTCACCCTTTTCAAACTCCGGCAATTTGGCGATGATCTCTTTGTACTTCAGTTTTGCGGTCTTTCGGATTGCTTTTGCGGTTTTAGCATCATAACCAAATACCTCTGTCAGTTGCTTTTCAAATGACTTTGCAAACACTGCCCACATTGCCATGGGCATTCCATTCCGGCGCATCTCACTTCTCTCCTTTCCATTCCGCAAGAGTCCGGCACATCCGTTTTTCGATGTCTATCCGGGTCTGGCGGCATTCCTTGGGATATTTCTTTGCTGCCTGAAACGCCAACTGCACAAACAGGCCGGAGCCAACCGGCAGCATGATTTTCAGCATCCCCTCCGGAAAGACAAAGTGGGTGCCGTGAGCATAAACCATTGTTTCAAGCTCGCATACATGCGGCTTTTCTGCAAGGCGCTTTTCCATACGGCGGATATACTTTGCGGTATCCCACAGCGCATCGTCCTCCGCGCCGATCAGCAGCAGCTTTCCCTGGATGTTTTCAACAGGAATATATTCCTCCGGCTCGATCGGATGCACCGCCTCGGAATCATCAAACAGCTTGCGGGAGTTGACCATATCGCCGGTGCGCTTGCTCTCGGCGGCGACGCAGTGCCAATAATCGGGATGCTGATAGCAAAACGGCATATAGGGCAGCGGCTTGCCCCGGTAGGAGAACAGCGACTCGCCCTCGACTGGCCATTCCTTGCAGCCGTCCCTTTTGCCCTGCATAAAACCCTGCCACACAAAATCGCTGGGCGTCATGGCAATGGTCAGGGTAACATCCGGGAACATGGCAGCCGCTGTCAGCGCGAGCGTTCCCGTAGTCGATGCACCGGCAATGCCAATTTTATGGTTGCCGTTGACTTTCAGCCACGAAATGGCCGTCTCCACGCGCTCCAGCGGATAATTATGATGGCCGTAATCCTTTTTCTCAGGCGACATGGTGAGCACATTTACGCCCCGCCCGCAGAGCCATTTCACGGCTGAACGCGCAAGCCGATCCTCCGGATCGTCTCCGATCATAGCGATCACCGCGCAGTCCGATCCGCCGGTGCACGGCCAATACGCGCCGTAGAAGTCGGCGGTCTCCACATCAAAGTGCAGGTGCTTCATTGTTTCCCTCCAAATCCGATCTTTATGATCTGCATGTTCATCATCCCGTCGCCGACCCGGGCAAGAAAGCGGAAAAAGCCGCTGACTGACGGGTCTTTCAGATCGTTGTAGCCCAGCATATAGCCCCGGCTGGAGACCCGCAAACTGCTGTCCCACGCACCGATCTCGCGCTTGGCGTCCGAAACAGCAAAGTATGCGCCCACATCCTTGATCTCGGCATCCTTTAGCCATGTTTTCAGCATCAGTTTCACCGCCTTTTCGTTGGCGGCGTCAAACACAAGTACGCCGCCTTGAAAGGCGTCTGCCATGGCCCGTACCAGTATCCTCACCTGTTCTTTCAGGAAATAGTAGAACACGCCGGACGCAAAGAACACCGCGCCGCCGGAGGCGTCGATTTTGTCAAGCCACGCTGTGTCGTTCAGGTCGCAGGGAATGTTCGTTTCCCGCTCTCCGGCGGGAAGCAGCTGATTCCGCACCGCGATGACATCCGGAAAGTCCAGATTGTAGATTTTGCAGTGCCCGTTGTCGCAGGCGCGGCCGGTGCAGTCCAGCCCACAGCCGAGGTTTACCACTGCTGCCGTGGGGTGCGTTTTCAGATAATCCCGCACCTCGTAGGCAAGGTCGTTCTGCCGCATGGCGACCTCAAGGAAGCCGAAGCGCTGCATCAAATTGCGGGATTTTTTCTCCAAGGCGGAAAAATCATAGTCGACCGCGTTTACCAGCCGCCGCGCCGCCTCATCCCGGTACAAATTGGGGTACAGCTCGGAGCACATTTTCCGTGCGTACAGCGGAATGATCAGCGTCTCCTGCACCGTGTTCTTTTCAATTTTATAGCGCACAGTCATCCTCCTTTATCGCCCCACAGCCTGAAGATACCCGGCCCTCGCCACTTCCTCCGTATCGTCTGATTCATCATAAGCGTCATAAGGCGCGGTGGGGTCGGGAACCCGCTTTTTGAACGGTGAGCAAAGCTTGTCCTTATGGGCAAAGGCGAACTCGAAGTTGTCCGTCCAGCCGGTGTGACCGGTGAGAAACAGCGGGCGCAATCCGCGGCTTTGCAGCTTCTGCTCCAGCGCCGCCAGCGACTTCACCGCCAGTTTGTTGTCCTCTGCCAGAGAGGAAATGAAACTGTAGCCGCCGTCCGCGCCGAACCAGATAGTATCGCCGGTGAAGAGATATTTGTCGTCAATGAGATAGACCATATGCCCCCATGTATGGCCGGGGACGAGAAAGCACTCAATTTTGATGCCGTCAATCTCGAAAGTCTCGCCGTCATGCAGCAGCACCTTTTCGTTGTTAATTGTGACCTGCGGCAATTTATAGAGATGGTATATGACCTTTCGCCGCACCTCGCCGGTGAGATACCGGTTTTCAATCTCGCCGATATAGAGCTTTGCGCTCCGGAACAAACCGGGGCTGTCTGCCTCTACCGCGCCCACGTGGTCGGTGTCCTGATGAGTGATGAGGATGTGCCGGATGGACTGCGGGTCGATGCCCAGCCAGCCCATTTTTTCTGCCAGCCGGTCGTAGTTGTACCCGGCATCAATCATGATGGTGGTGTCGCCCTTGCGGTAGAAGAAGATGTTCGCCACCCACTCCCGCACGCAGGCCACGCGCTCATCCACCCAGCCGGTGTTCAGCGGCTTGAATATTTCCTTGCCGCGGTACATCTTGCTCATTTCTCTTTTCTGAAATTCGGTCGCTTTCTTTGACATATTATCGCTCCCCATTTTGATTTTCGGCAGTTAAACCATGCAATACTTTTCAGGTTTCCTACGCGCACTTCCTCATATTCATGCGCAGGATGGGTGCAAAAATGCTCATGCTTGATCTCCTTATTTCCGTGCCGTGATGCACAGCCAGCTTTTCTTTTTGTGTATCTGCACCTCGTAAAAGCCCACCTGCTCCAGATATGCCTTCAGCTCGACATCCTTGTATATGGTCATACCGCCGATAATCTCCGTCCACTTCTCATCCTTGTCCGTGTCGCCACTGCTCTCATTGCAGATGAGAAAGGTTCCGCCGGGTTTCAGCACCCGGCAGACCTCCCGAAAGCACTGCGGCAGATCAGGCCAGAAGTAGACCGTTTCAAAGGCCGTGACCGCATCAAACCAGTCATCTGCGAAGATCATATCCGCCACACTGCCTTGCAGGACGGCACAGCGCCCCTCAGCGATGGCGGTCTCGTTGACCTTTTTCGTCTTCTCCACGCTGACGGGCGAATAGTCGATGCCCTTCACGATACCCTGCGGGCATTTTTTCAGCAGCCTTTTCATGTTCGCACCGCCACCGCAGCCGCAGTCCAGCACCTTGGCATCCGGCGCAGCATTCAGAAATTGAAGCCCCCAGCGCGCCACAGGGCTGTGACCCAAATTCATCATGGCGACCATGAGCTTCCCGCCGAGGCCCACAGGTTTGCGGGTGTTTTCAAAGAATGACATCTTCTACAACTCCTTTTCCAGAACGATGATCTTATTGGAAATATTCCGCACGGCGGGCAGCCTGTCCAGCAGCTTGTAAACTGGCGCAAATGCCGCCATGCCCTCGGTTAAGCTGTGTTCCTCCACAAAGCGAAAATCCGACAGCAGTTCGGCAAGTGTTTTCCCATTCTTGATTCCCCAGTTGAATTTTGCGTTGCTTGCGTCAATGGATTTCTCCTTGAAGTGCCGCACTATCGTAGGATTCATGGTTTCCACAAAGACTGTGGCGTTGGAAAACCGGCTGGAAATCACCGTGAAAATACGCTGTATGTTCCTCTCGGAAAGGTACATGGTCAGTCCCTCGATGACGATCAGCACCGGCACATTCTGCTCGCTGATTTCGCTGCCCCAATCTTCCATGGCGGACATGGTAATCTGCGAAATCGTGCCGCTTTCCGGCAGAAGCTTTTCCCGCACCGCCATCGTTTCCGGCAGGTCGAGGTTATACCAATGTGCGTAACCCGACATCCGGTAGCAGCGGGTATCCAGCCCGCAGGCGATGTTGACCACCACCGCGCCGGGGTGCGACGCAAGCCATTCCTTCGTCATCCGGTCGAGCACGATGGTTCGGGCAATGACGCCGCTGCGCATGGCCGTATCCTTGTCCGCAAGGGAAAAATCGTAGTCCAGCTTCTCGATGATTTCCTCCGCTTTTGCATCGTGAATCGCGCCGCGTCCCCGGCTCTCCTTCGCCCTTGCGTAAATGGTTTGCAGCATAGTCTCCGGCACGCCGGAGAGTTTGATCTTTTCTCTCATATCATCTTTCCTCCGCTTGCATAGTCAGAAATTTTTCCGCATACCGGCAGAATTTTTCCGGGTGTACCATCACCAGCTCCGCATGGGCCATCTTGGGGATGCCATGGATGCGCGCCTTAGGAAAATAGCGCTTGATGAACCGGATATCTCGCCTGCGATCCTTCTTTTCGTCGTCGCCGTACCAGTAGGTGATTTTCGCACCGATTTTAGCGGAGCGCTTCGGAAGCGCATAGTTGTTGGCAGACCAGAATACATTGCGGATCGTCCGATCGGAAAAGGTTTTGAGATAGGCTTCCATGGCGTCGTACTCCTTTTTGGGGTCGTGCCCTGCGGTGGTAAACCGTTCCGGCGGAAAGGCCGCTTCCAGAATTTTTCGGCTGTTCGCCGCCATTTTAAAGGACACAATATCCCGCCAAAGCAGCAGCTTTCGCACCGGGTAGAGCAGCTGATAGGGCGTGATCCCGCCGTCGATGATGGCCCGGTCGATGGGCATTTCCCCCAATGCCAGCAAACGGGTCAGGCAGGCACCGCCCATGGAGCAGCCATAGGCCCCACCCAGACGGGAGACGCCGTGGCTCTTCAAATAGGAGATCACCTCGTCCACGGTCTGCTCGACGGAGGTGAAATCCCCGGGATACTCCGGCTGATGGCCGTCATACACCACCTGAAAAACATGCCATCTCTGAGAAAGCAGCGTGATCGTGTCGGCAAAAGCCCATACAGGCTCTGCCGTGCAGGGGAAAAACAGCAGCGTCCGCTCCTGCGCCTGCCCGTGTTCCAATATCTGCATGGCTCACCCCTCCGATTTCACGCACTCTGCGTAGGTCAGCGGGAACGAGGTTTTCAGCACGGTGCTTTTCCGCACCGTCCAGCCGTTTTCCCGGAGAAATGCCAGATATTCGTGACTTGTCCACTTGCTGTGCAGCGGAAAGCCCGCCAGCTTCATGAAAAATGCTTTGACCTTTCCAGAAAACGAGTTCCCGGCGTGGGTGAAGGTCGGTGCGATGAGTACGCCATCGTCTTTCAGCACCCGGTGAATCTCGGCAAGGGCTTTCTCCGGCTGCGGCACGATGTGCAGCGCATTGGACACGATCACCACGTCAAAGGACTCCTCCGTATAGGGCAGGCGGAACATATCCTGCACCGAAAAATGCAGCTTTGTCGAGTGGTTATCCCGCTTTGCCTCGGCGATCATCTCCGCGGAGGCGTCCGTCGCCTCGATGTGCGCCGCCGCATTCACGATGTTTTTGCGATCATTCCTGTGCCGGTCGCCAGTTCCAGCACCGTTTTTGCTTTCACGACCGGCCGGATCAGCTCATGCATCTCGTCATACGCCGCCCGATCCTTTCGCATAAAGCGGTCGTACCGACCGGCATTTCTGTCCCAGAAGTCCTTGTGTTCCTGCATCGCTATCATTCCTTTCGAAGTTAGATTTTCCTAACCAATACACACAGCCACATAGTTAGAGGATGCTAACCGCCGTGCCTCGGAAAAGCCGCATTTCTGCGGCCTTCTGCTTATTTAAATAACTCCCTGCAAGCGCCGTACACCAGCGTTTCCAGCACCTGCGGGTACAGTTCTCCAATCTGTTCCTTGTGGGAAACAGTCAAGATCAGTCCCCGCACCATGGCAGCAGCCAAAGAGATGCCGCAATTCGGCACAAGGTCATACTTCTCCAAAAGCTGGCGGATGTGCGTCTCGTCATCGTGGTAATGGGCGGTCTTCACTTCTTCCGGCAGTCGGTGCAGAAGAAAATCTGCGTCATTTTCGATGAACACAAAGGCTTTTGTCCTGGAGAGCCAACGGCAGGCCGCCAGGATCGCCGCTGCCGCGCGGTCGGCAGGAAACAGGGGTGCATTCTCCTGCAAGGACTTCTGCGCTGCCGCGAAGCACTCGGTATGAATGTCCTCCAGTACAGCGAAAAACAGCAGCTCTTTGGAATCAAAGAATTTGTAAAATGACCCCTTGGAAATCCCAACGGCCTCCGTCAGCTGCTCCACAGAGGTTTTCCGCATCCCTATGGTAATGCCGCAGCGCTGGGCCTCCCGGATCAGGTCATTGCGGATCTGTTCATTCTGTTCGTCTGTAAAAGCCACTGCGCACACTCCTTGGATTTATGACCGCATTTATCATTTCAGTCAAATTGTAGCACGATCCGAAGATGTTGTCAACGGCGTCGTTTTGCTTTCCATCATGATCAAATCAGATCCAGCCTTTCCATCTCAAACGGCACAACCACGGATTTCAGCAATCTCGCCTTCGGCAATGCTGTGGTTGCGCTGGGCAATGGTCAGCAGTTCATCCGCAGATACGCTTTCATCCTTGTATCCGCTTTGGACGGCAAACTCGGAAATGACTTCTGCGCGGTTTTTGCCGAATTGTTATAGATCGCGCCAATCTGCCGCACGTGCCGATACTCCGCAAGGCTGGCAAAGGAACCGGCTTCGACCATCATGCGGCAGAACAGCAGCCCGTCCCGGACATAGTGTTTCGCGTATTTCAGGAACTCCGTTTCCTGCTCCGGGTCGAGCCTCGGCAGACAGTACAGCAGCATTTGCAGAACTTCCAGCTTGTAGTCCAGAAAGCGCGCCGGATCGTAACGGTCAATGCCATTGCGGGTGAGAAAGCGGTAAATCGCGCTGTTCAGACGCTTTTCAGCGTGGTGCAGGAAGAAGCAGAAGCACAGCAACTCAGAGAAAACGAGCGGCTGTGCTTTTCTGTTCTATCCAATTACGCCCGTGTCCTGCGGAGATGGAAGGTGCAATATGCAGCAAAAGCACCGGATAAGCGGTTCGTGGAAGCCTGTCACAAGCTGGACGAGGCGGAGTATTACTTGGATATTCTGTGCGCCGGGGATTCCCATGAACGTGCCGAGGTTGTCAGTTATCTGCTTGTAGATGGTCGGTTGGACAAGCTCAAGGAAACAATCAATGGGAGGAATGCAGCGTGAACAAGAAGTATGCCGGGTTGGATTTTCCAGCATGGTTGGATGGCAAGGATGTCAATGAGGCAGCTTTTTGCCGGGAGTTTCTATCGAAAAACAAGCTCATCTATGCGGACAACGCATTCTTCACACCGGATGGGCGGCTGACAGACCCGCTGCTGCTGCTGAAAGAGAAAATCTATGCCGAGCTGGAGTGCTGTGCCGCAAAAAACATTCTGCGCACCATTTCCAATATCGTGGAGATCATGAAGCTGGTGGTTCATGCAGAGAGCTTTCCGCCGAATCCGGATGAAATTCATGTGCAGAACGGGACGCTCCGCATTGACGGCAGTTTCCTTGCGGGACGGTCTGAGATCGTGCGCAGCCGGTTTCCCATCGACTACAATCCACAAGCAGGAAAATCGGTTGTCTGGCTTCGGTTTCTTTCCGATCTGCTCTACCCGGAGGACATTCCCACCTTTCAGGAGTATATCGGCTATCCCTCGTGGATGAGGCTTACCAGATACTGCTGAGCAGCAATGCGCGGGAGATATTGGATGCAGCCGGATGTGCGGATGCCAAGATCACTTGGGGCAGTAAGTCAGTAGAACCTGTGGAAGCAATGGCCTTCGCCGCCTGGTAGACGCTGTATAGCTCCGGCTCGATTCCTCCGAGCCGGACGCTTTGGAAGTCAAAGCCGTCATTCCCGCATTTCCAGACCATCCTGCGCCAAAGGCTCTCGTATGCCGTGAGCAGGAAGAGGGCCGCTTTGTTCCGGT
>OGFN01000866.1_pt1 | contig 13272 bp, 8 predicted proteins | sample 1570921 | NCBI WGS metagenome assembly OGFN01 (sample SAMEA2581940, study PRJEB24529) | metagenome | biome: Human gut stool | place: China | collected 2011
ATGTCCTTGCACAGGTGGTTACCATGTTGCACTTGACACAATGAACGCCCCTACATTTAAACAACAACTTTCATACAAACAAAAATCGCATCAGAGCTTTTTCGGGCATCTGATGCGATTTCTATATTATACTATTTTCTCGAATTGGGAACGGCGGCTCGCCGTAATTTTTCATTTTCAATTTTCAATTTTTAATTACTTGCCCTTCCCCATATCATCGTATCTGTCCAGAAATGAAACTTTATTATCACCTTGTTTATATGAAATAATCGTATCGAGATTGACATTTTCAACGCTGTGGAAAATGTTGCTTTCAATCTGGGGATTGATTTTCTTCAGATTTGCTATAAGCTGTTTGATTTCCTGTCGTTTTGAGCCTGTGTTGCTGTTCGGAGAACAGGTTGTGCAGGTGTCCGTAAAACGGCACGCACATTGAATGAAATTCAGCTTGTTGTAATCTCGCCAATGCTTGATTTCAACCTCACGAACGAGGTAGAGAGGGCGGATAAGTTCCATTCCCTCATAGTTCGTGCTGTGGAGCTTCGGCATCATCGTCTGAACCTGACCGCCGTAGAGCATACCCATAAGAATAGTTTCTATAACATCGTCATAGTGATGACCGAGTGCGATTTTGTTACAGCCGAGCTGCTTTGCCTTTTTGTAGAGATAACCTCTTCTCATTCTTGCACAAAGGTAGCAGGGATATTTGTCAACATTGTAAACAGAATTAAAAATATCTGTTTCAAAAACGGTTATCGGAATGTTCAGCCTACGGGCATTGCTCTCGATTACATCACGATTTTCAACGCTGTAGCCCGGGTCCATTACAAGAAAAACAAGCTCAAACGGAAATTTATTGTGCCTTTTCAACTCCTGAAAAAGCTTTGCCATCAGCATTGAATCCTTGCCCCCCGAAATGCAGACGGCAATTTTATCGTTCGGCTCAACAAGCTTGTACTCGATTATCGCCGCAGTAAATCTGCTCCAAATCGTCTTGCTGAACTTTTTGCGAATGCTCTTTTCAACATCGGTTGCATAGTCCTCATTCTCGAATTGACTTCTCAACCAACTGTAATAACCGCCCTCAAGATTCACGGCATTGAATCCGTCATCACGCAGATTTTCTGCAAGCTCGTCACTTATCTGACCGCTTTTGCAACAGAGGACAACAAGCTTGTCTTTTGGCAAAAGTGAATTGTCCTCTTTGATTTTTGCAAGCGGAATATTCTTTGCACCGTCAATGTGACCGTATTCAAACGAAATTTCATCTCGGATATCGACAAGAGTATATTCCTCGTCAAGCTTTCTCACCTGTTCTATTGTAATCTGATTGTTTTCCGATTTAAACATTCATAACCCTTCAATCTCTGTTTTTGCTGTTTTTTATTGCAACAATTGTTATATCGTCAAATTGCTCCGCATTTTCGGTAAAGTCAGTCAAAGCGTCATAAACTCCGTCGCACACACCTTTTGCAGTCTGTTCTGCATTTTGACAGGCAGACACAAGTCTTTCGTTGCCGAAAAATTCATTATCCGCATTTGTTGCCTCATTCACACCGTCGGTGTAAAGGCAGATTATATCACCGTTTCCAAATTCAGCGCTGTTCACAACATATCTTGCATCATCAAACACACCGAGCATTATACACGGCTTACATTCTAAAAATTCAGCCTTGCCGTTGCTCACCGCAACAGGCTTGTTATGACCTGCATTTATGTACAAAAAGCTGTCGCTGTTTTTGTCAAAAATCACGGCGAATGCAGTTACAAACATTCCCTCGGGATTTGACAAACAGAGTTCCCTGTTGATTTCTTCAAATGCCCTGTCGGGTTCTGCATTTTCGGTCATTTTTTCGTGGATAAGAGTTTTTGCAAAAGCCATAAACATTGCCGCCGCAACGCCCTTGCCCGACACATCGCCGACTACTGCACATATTCTGCCGTCAGGCAATGCAAAGCAATCGTAAAAATCGCCGCCTACCTGTCTTGCAGACTCCATTCTTGCCGAAACATCAAAACAATCGGCAAAGACAACATTCTTTTCTCTCGCAATTATTCCGTACTGAATCCGCCTTGCAACCTCAAGCTCGGTTTCATTTTTAGCCTTTTCACTAGCAAGGGCGGAATTTTTTTCAACATAAGTTTCTACATCGTGAGCCATATCGTTGAAATAATCAGCCAAAAGCTGAATTTCATCGTCAGATCCGAGTTTTATCGGCACAAACGCTTTCTTTGTATTTGTGCCGTCAGCCTTGTCGGAAAAGTATCCTCGAATTTTTTCAAAAATCAAAAGTATCGGATTATACATCTTTTTTCTGACAAACCGCATTACAAGTAAGAATACAATTGCCAGCACAACAAACAACGCAAGAACTCGCATTGCAGTATAGAAAATGATTTCCGTATAAATCTGAGTCAGCGAATAGTCCGCACCGATTAATGCAACAGGCTTGCCGTCATTGCCTTGAATCGCTGAAAATGCCGTGTAAAAACTGCCGAAGCTGTCGTTCTGATATTCGTAAGCCGTGACAAGGTTAGGATTTTCCCACGCCTCTTTTTCAGCGTCCCACAAGCTGTGGTCAACCTCTGCGCCTGCACTTCTCACCTTCAAAACATTCTCGTTTTCGCTGTCATCATCGGCAACAGTCATAACATATGTAACCTTGTTTTCGTCAAAATTCGGAATGTAAATGTACATATATTCAAGGTGATTCGTCTGACAAATCCACCTCAAGGTCTTAACGGCTTTCCGATATTCTTCGGAATCGGGATTATCAAGCAATGCGTTTATATCGCAGCGTTCAAAAGTTTCTGTTGCAACCTTTAACGCACTTTCTGTCAGCTGTCGTGTAAACCGCCTTGTGCGCTGAATGTTTTCAATGCAATTGAGCGTACCCGAAACAATCACCGCCAAAATAAACAGCACAAGTATGTGAAAGAAAAGCCTTTTGAAAATCGACTTTTTGACTTTTATTTTGCCGATTGGTTTTTCGGATTTTTTCATTAACAGTCACCGCTTTCTTTCCACACACTTTTTCATCTTGTATTTTAACACGAATGTGCAATAAATGTCCACATTTTTATTCGTACGGTATGTCACCGTTCCCCATTCGTGTCGTAGAGGCGGATAATATTCTCCCGTCTGAAATATAGTCGCAATGCGTTGTACATAAATGTACTGCCTTGTGCTCGTTATTTCAGACAGCGCTTTGCTCCCTCTATCCGCCACAGGCGGCGGTCGCAAGGCTACCCCTACAAGTATACATTTACTTTCATATAAAGCAATATAAAGCAAAAATTGCATCAATGCCGTATTCGGGCATCTGATGCAATTCCTTTATCCGAGTATCTTCTCGAATAGATTGCTGTGGCACACCGCCGACCACAATTTTCTATTTTCAATTTTCCATTTTCAATTAACAAAAAACAGCCGACTGCTTTGCAATCGACTGTTTAATAATCGGATTATATATCAATTACCATCTTGCGTCAAGTTCGGCTTTGGTGGCTCTTTTTTTCTTTCTTGCGACATATCTTGAATATCTTGAAAGCTTTCTGTCACGAAGGAAGAATACAAAAGCAATTGCACCGAGGATAACTGCAACAAGCACAAACCAAAGACCTACATTTGCGGATCTCTGAACTGCGGCAACAAGAGTCGGTGTGCTTGCGGCATTTGACTTTGCAAGAGCCTTGTCGGCAGACTTTACGGACTGAACGGCAACGTTTGATGCTGTGTCCGAGTAGTTCTGATTCTTTTCGTTTGAAAGAATGAACTGTGATGCACCTGTTGAAGAAGGCATCTCAATCGGAGCGGCTGAAACCGCCGGAGAAACCTCACCGCTTACAACCTCTGTTTTGGGGTTTGCAACTGCGTTGTCGCTGAACAGTGCGTTATATGTTTTCTCATCAACAATACCTGTTGAATCGAGTGAATTCTGATTCTGGAAATTTGCAACGGCCTGCGCTGTATATTCACCGTAGTAGCCTGTTGCATCCATTGCAAAGTAGCCGAGCTTTATAAGCTGCTGCTGAATTGCAGTTACTTCATCGTTTTCGTCACCGTTCTGATACTGAACTGCCTCTGTTACAGGCTCTGTTGTCGCCTCTGTAGGAGCAGTTGTTTCTTCTTCGGGCTTGTCCTCAGTCTTTGTTGTTGTATCGGCTTTTGGAGCTTCGGGAGCATTCTCCGAATAAAGTGTATTTCTCGAATCACCTGCAATACCGTCAACTGTAAGACCTGCGGCTTTCTGGAATGCCTTATAAGCCTCTTCTGTTGCGTCACCGAAGTAACCGTCTACTGCACCGTCATAATAGCCGAGGTCAGCAAGTCTTTGCTGAATCTTCTTTACCTCAGCACCCGATGAACCGTTCTTGTAAACACTCGGTGTGTTGCTTGAAGATGATGAGCTGCCTGATGAACTTGAAGAACCTGATGAGCTTGAACCCGATGAACTGCTTGAAGAAGTGTCTGAAGGAGTCTTGCTCGATCTGCCCTGTGAGTCAAAGTAATATGTAGTACCGTCAATTGTTCTTGAAGTATTTACAATGTACTCGCCGTTTTCGTAGTAGTAGTAGTTGCCGTTAAAGCTTTCCCAACCGTTTGTTACATATGAAACTGCGGCAAGCTTGAACCAGTATGTCCAATTGTTATAACCGCCGATTGCCTCATAGCAAACACCGTATTCATCACCTCTTGCGTCAACCTCCATACCGTTGCCGACATAGACGCCGACATGACCGGGACGCCAAAGTCCAAGACCGTGAACATTAGGAATGCCTGCGCTTACCGAACCTGTTTCGGTAGCTGTTTCAAGCTGTGGATTACCGCATCTTTCGCCGCCGGCATATGAATAGATAAGACCAGAACAGTCAACTGCTCCGGGGGTTGAACCGCCGTAAACATATGACCATCCGCTGTTATAGGCATTGAGTGCCCATTCTGCAAGACCTGCACCCGTGCCTTTTGCACCGGCAGAAAATGAAGAACCGAATACGCATACACTTGAAAGTGTGAGAACACTCAGAATGATTGCAGTAATCTTTTTTATTCTCTGCATCGTTAATTACCTCCATTTTTATCAGAGAGTCAAAGCTCTTACAGAAAAATAACGACCGACTCAAAGTACAGTCCGTTTTAATCTGTACGGAAGATTTGACCGAAAAATTGTTACCAAATCTGACAGTAAATTACAAATCAGGTTACACCTTGATAACAACATTGTAACCATTATAACATCACTCTTTTAAAAAATCAACCCCAAAGCCCGTATTTTTTGCTAATTCAGAAAATTTGATGCAGTTTCACTCACAAAATCTTCATTTCAAGCACCAAATTAAAGCGAATTATTACAAAATTTGTAACCTTTTGTAATATTTACAGAGTACCGTCAACATAAATCTCGCATCAAAAAAGCAACTCCCGCACCAAGCATTTGGAGCGGGAGCTGCTTTTATTCGGTTTCCGTAATACAATTATGAAAAAAACAGAGGAGAGAAAATTTCAAAATGAAATTTTGCTGAGTAAAATATGAATTAAAAATACATTTATACGACATTACTGGTATTCGCAAACACTTGCCCATTTGAGAAGGAACTCTCTCTCTTCGGGTTTACCCTTAACAGACTGTGATGCGGCTACAATCGGAAGCCAGCGGTCAACATATTGACGAGCTGTGTCGGTCTTTGTACAGTAAAGCTTCATATACTTTTCTGCAAGCTCTTCCTGATGATTCAAACGGAACAAGAGGTAAGTTCTTGCGGCATCGGCTGAACCGTTACCCTGTGTTGCGTGTGACCAGTCAATAACATACGGTGTACCCGACTCGTCAATGATAACATTACTCGGGTTGAAATCGCCGTGACAAACCTTTGTGTGGTTCGGCATACCGTTAAGACGGGTTTCAAGCTCATATCTTGTTGTTGCGTCAAGGTCGGTTTCGCTGATTTTGCGTTTCATCTTATCCTTGAGTTTGTTAAGCAACGGCGCTTTTTGGCTGAGAATTTTAACCTGAATGTCAACAAAGAGATTGAGGTATTCGTCCTCTTTTTCGGGATGCTCTGCCATAAGCTCCGCAAGAGTTTTGCCCTCGATGAAGGTGGATATGATTGCCCATTTTCCGTCAATCTTTGTAACCTCTTCAATTTTCGGAATATTGAGTCCTGTTTCCTCAACTCTCGCCTGATTAAGAGCCTCGTTAAGAATATCTGATTTCGGATAACACTCGTCAAAAACTTTGGCTGCAAGCGCACCGTCTTTATAAACTACCTTGTTCTCTCTTTTTGCAAGAACTGTATCTAATTTCATAATAAAGCCCCTTTCGCTTTAAAATATTAAAAATTCATCAAGCAATCTTTCATTGCTTCGGTTATATTATACAACAATTTCAGGGGTTAGTATAGTGTGAAAATAACAAAATAATTTTAATTTTCTTTGTGCATTTAGCAAATACAAATAAAATATTTTTTACCTTTCAAACAAAAAGAGCAAGATATTTTATGCGAAGTGCATAAAAATTTGTTAAACTTTTAACTAAATATTTGTGAAATTTTTAACATTCTTTTGTGCATTGTGCATAATAGTTTGTAATATTAAAAACACATTACGCCCAAGAGGAAGATTTAATTAAATGTAAAATTGAAAATTGAAAATGGAAAATTGCGGTATTATCCATATACAACAAAACACCCTGCCACGGGGGCAGGGTGTTCTGTAATTATGCTTTACGAGATAGATTAAACAGTCTCGCTGTTGTTGCCATAGTAAGCATTGAGGTACATCTGCTTGATTTCCTTGAAGAGCGGATATCTTGGGTTTGCACCTGTGCACTGGTCATCAAATGCCTGCTCTGTCATAGCGTCAAGACGGTTGAGGAAGTCCTCTTCGTCCGGAACATAATCCTTGATAGAGTTCTTGATGCCAACTCTTGCCTTGAGGTCGTTAACAGCCTTGATAAGGTTTTCAACGCTCTCTGTATCGTTCTTGCCGCCGAGACCGAGGTAACGAGCTACTTCAGCATAACGAGCGAGTGTGTGCGGGTGATCATACTGTGGGAATGTACCCATCTTAGCAGGAACTTCTGCTGAGTTGAATCTGATTACCTGCTCAAGCATAAGTGCGTTAGCAATACCGTGCGGTACATGATGGAAAGCACCGAGCTTATGAGCCATTGAGTGACAAACACCGAGGAATGCGTTAGCGAATGCCATACCTGCCATTGTAGCAGCGTGAGCAACCTTCTCACGAGCAACAGGCTCGTTCATACCGTTGTCATAGCAAGCAGGGAGATACTCGAAGATAAGCTTGAGTGAACGGAGTGCAAGACCGTCTGTGAAATCTGTAGCCATCATTGAAGCATAAGCCTCAAGTGCGTGAGAAACAGCATCGATACCTGATGCAGCTGTAAGTCCCTTAGGACCGCTCATCATGTTGTTAGCATCAACGATTGCCATTTTAGGCATAAGCTGATAGTCAGCAAGCGGATACTTAACGCCTGTATTCTGGTCTGTGATAACTGCGAAAGGAGTAACCTCAGAACCTGTACCTGATGATGTTGGGATAGCAATGAAGTATGCCTTCTCACCCATCTTCGGGAATGTGTAAACTCTCTTACGGATATCGCAGAAACGCATAGCCATATCCTGGAAGTCAACTTCCGGATGCTCATAGAGAACCCACATAATCTTGCCGGCATCCATTGCTGAACCGCCGCCGAGTGCGATAATGCAGTCAGGCTCAAACTTACGCATAGCCTCTGCACCCTTCTGAGCTGAAATAAGTGATGGGTCAGGCTCAACATCTGCGAATGTTGTATATGTGATGCCCATTTCATCGAGCTTGTCTGTGATTGGCTTTGTGTAGCCATTCTTATAAAGGAATGAGTCAGTAACGATGAATGCTCTCTTCTTACCCATTACATCCTTGAGTTCCTGAAGAGCTACAGGCATACAGCCCCTCTTGATATAAACCTTTTCAGGTGCTCTGAACCAAAGCATATTTTCTCTCCTCTCGGCAACTGTCTTAATATTGATAAGGTGCTTGCAACCAACATTCTCAGAAACAGAGTTGCCGCCCCATGAACCACAGCCGAGTGTGAGTGAAGGAGTAAGCTTGAAGTTGTAAAGGTCACCGATACCGCCCTGTGAAGAAGGTGTGTTAACAAGGATACGGCAAGTTTTCATTCTGGATGCGAACTCGTCAATCTTTGCTCTTTCGTTTACAGCGTCAACATAAAGTGAAGATGTGTGACCGTAACCGCCGTCAGCAATAAGATGCTCAGCCTTTGCAATAGCATCTTCAAAATCTTCAGCCTTGTACATAGCGAGTACAGGAGAAAGCTTCTCGTGAGCAAACTCTTCGCTGATGTCAACTGATTCTACCTCACCGATAAGAACCTTTGTTTCCTCAGGAATTGTTACACCTGCAAGAGCTGCGATTGTAACAGGCTTCTGACCAACAATCTTAGCGTTAAGAGCGCCGTTGATAATGATAGTCTTTCTAACCTTCTCTGTCTCTTCCTCGTTAAGGAAGTAGCAGCCACGAGCCTTGAATTCCTTCTTAACTTTGCTGTAAATCTTCTTTTCAACGATAACAGACTGCTCTGAAGCACAGATCATACCGTTATCAAATGTCTTTGAGTGGATAATTGAGTTAACTGCGAGTAAAATGTCAGCTGTTTCATCAATGATAGCAGGTGTGTTACCGGCACCAACACCGAGTGCAGGCTTACCTGATGAATAAGCAGCCTTAACCATGCCGGGACCGCCTGTTGCGAGGATGCAGTCAGCTTCCTGCATAAGTGTGTTTGTGAGTTCGAGTGAAGGAATATCAATCCAGCTGATGATACCCTCCGGAGCGCCTGCCTTAACAGCAGCTTCAAGAACAACCTTGGCAGCCTCAATTGTGCTCTTCTTAGCACGGGGATGCGGGCTGATGATGATACCGTTTCTTGTTTTAAGACAAACGAGTGTCTTGAAGATAGCGGTTGAAGTTGGGTTTGTTGTAGGAATAACGGCAGCGATTACACCGATTGGCTCAGCAATCTTCTTAATGCCGTAAGCCTTGTCTTCCTCAAGAACGCCGCAAGTCTTAACATTTCTGTAAGCATTGTAAATATACTCAGATGCGAAGTGGTTCTTGATAACCTTATCTTCTGCAACGCCCATGCCTGTTTCTTCAACAGCCATCTTAGCGAGCGGAATTCTCATCTGGTTAGCAGCAGTAGCGGCAGCAAGAAAAATCTTGTCAACCTGCTCCTGTGTGTAGGTAGCAAAAATTTTCTGAGCTTCTCTTACTCTTGCAAGGGCAGCTTCAAAGCTTTCTGCGTTATCTACGATAGGATACTCTTTTGTACTCATTTAATCTACCTCTTATCTTGCATAATTATATTAGATTCAGCAAAGCTGAAAATGATATCAAATTAATTTGCCTCAATTACTCGGCTTTCTCGGCAGCCTTACCGCTTGCCTTTGTTGCCTTTGTTGCCTTTTTTGAAGAACTGCCTAAGTCAGCCTTGAATTTAAGGTTGTTTTTCTTAGCATAGCTCTGGGCATATGAACCGCTTGCTCCGTGGATTGTAACTTCCTTACTGCATTCTGCGAATACATTGTCGGGAATACTTGTAATACAAGCCGGAATTGTAATGTCTGTAAGCTCACGCGACTGATAAAAAGCATATTCATCAATCTTTGTAAGTTTACCGCTGTCGGGAAGAACAACATTGTTAAGTGCCGCACCCGAAAAAGCTCTCGGTCCGATTTCTTTGAGTGTACTCGGAAGCTTGATTTCTCTTAACTCAGAGCAGTTAAAGAACACACTGTTGTTAAGGATTTCAAGACCTTCGGTAAGATTTACCTTTGTGAGGCTGTGACAGCTTGAAAAGGCATAATCTTCAATCTGCTTGATACTTGACGGAATTGTTACTTCCGTAATTTTGGAGTTATTGAACACGCTTGCACCGATTACGGTAACTTTGTAGTTCTTGTAGCTTTCGGGAATTTCAATAACCGTGTCAGAACCTGTGTACTTTGTAATCATAAGTTCTTCCTGATTGATAATGAAAAATCCGAAATCTCCGTTTGTAAGGTCAGGCTCTGTCGGCTCAACCTTGTAGCCGGGCTTACTGCTGTTTGATGATGTGTTGTCGTCACAACCGCATCCCGAGAGTCCGACCGCTGCTGATGCGCACATTGTGCACGCCATCAGAAAGCAAAGAATTCTTTTCATTTTTCTGGATCCTTTCAATCGTTGTTTAAGAATTTAGCTAATTCTCGATTGATTCTATTTTATCATCTTTGTTAAATATTTGTCAATGTTTTTTTGACCATTTTTCTACTTTTATCGGGTTCAATAATAATTACAAAAAGATTACACACTTATTGTTGCACTTCTCACAAAAAAGATAAAAATCCCGTAAAATCCGCTGTTTTTTGCGGTAAAAAATGTAAGAAAAATCCTCAAAAGCTGCCGTTTTCGGCATATCATTGACGAATCAATCGACCAATGTCATATTTTCACAATAGGCGTCGTAAAATCAAGACCGCTCCTTTTTGGAATTTCATACGCAAGTGCCGAAATATCGTAGGCTAAAATGTCCTTTTCAAGCAATGCCTTTGTGTTGCCGCCTGTTCTGATACCGTTGCTTGCTGAGGTAACAATATTCAGTCGGCAGTCTTTGAGCAATTCCGCACCCTCGTTTGTAAAACCTAAAACACGGACATACTCAATCGGGATTTGCGTATGAGCTTTTTCAATTCCGAGCAATGCACAGGCGAGTATTCTCCGTATGCGTGCATGAGTGTAGCGCTTTGTCTTTACAAGGTCGGCAATTTCTGATGAGGTACTGCAACGCACTGCCGCATCGGCAATTCTGTTTTCAAGCCCCTCACCCACATCTGGCAGTTTTGCAATGTCCTCTCTTGTCATAGTACGCAGGCGGTACAGTAACGGTCTGTCAAGATTTTCGGTGAATGTGATTTCATCGGGAATGTACGGAGCGTACTTCTTCGCATTTTCACCGTTACGCAACATTTCTCTTATGTGTGATGCAGACGCAAAGCCTTCACCCGCAATTCGGCTGTCGTGTGCAACACCTGTTCTTGCAACCGAGAACGGCTCAACACCCGTACCGTTCAATGCCTTTATATACTCAACGCCAAGAATATTGTTCGGTTCGCAGAGTACGGACGAAATCTCATCACCGAAAACCGTTTTGACGGCGTTTTCAAGTTCACGGGGGTAGTATCCGCCGTTTTTCATTCCATCACGCACAAGAGCCTGTACCCTTTCATCACAAACAGCGTTTGCGGATTTTTTGAGCAATTCGCAGTCACCGCTTTCACTGCCGAAAGCAAGATGATTTGTGCATTCAAAAGCCGACGCAATCGCAACACCTGCCTTTGCAAAGCCCTCAGCCCCCGAAAGTGAGAACACAACGGGCAGTTCAAGCACCAAATCCGCACCGTTTTCAAGGGCAGATTTTGCACGGACAAATTTGTCGCACACAGCAACCTCACCACGCTGGGTAAAGCTGCCGCTCATAATTGCTATGACCGGCTCTTTAAGCACATTTTTTGCACTTTCGAGCAAATATTTATGACCGTTGTGAAACGGATTGAATTCGCAGATGACAGCTGTTGCCATAACTATTCCTCCGAAGCCTTTATTTCGCATACATATTGTAAAAAACACTTGAAAACATACATAATTTGGAGTATCATATGTATGTGTGACCTGTCAATTTTGAAAAGTCTTTTTCTGATTTACATTATAGTATAAAATATGACGACAGGCAAATATATTTCTTATATTTTAAACTGAAAACAACTACCAAAGGGGACGATTGTAATGAAAATTCTCGTAATCAACGCAGGCAGTTCCTCGCTCAAGTACCAGCTTATTGATACTGACAACGAGGCAGTTCTCGCAAAGGGTAACTGTGAAAGAATCGGTCAGAACGGTGCTTTCATTGGTTTTAAAACACCCGACGGCAAAAAAATCAACCGCAAAACACAGATGCTTAATCACACTCAGGCTTTTGAGGCTGTTAAAAATGCGCTCTTAGATCCCGAATACGGTGCAATCAGCGATTTGTCCGAGGTTTCCGCCGTAGGTCACAGAGTTGTGCAGGGCGGTGCGTACTTTGACAAGTCGGTGCTTGTAGATAACTCGGTAATTAACAAAATCAGAGAGCTTGCTCCTCTTGCACCTCTTCACAACCTTGCACACCTTCAGGGCATTGAGGCCTGCACAAGAGTTTTCGGTCCGAAAGTTCCGCAGGTTGCGGTTTTTGATACTGCTTTTCACCAGACAATGCCCGAAAAAGCATTTATGTATGCAGTGCCTTACAAGTATTATGAAAAGTTCGGTGTAAGAAAGTACGGCTTTCACGGCACATCTCACCGTTATGTTTCCGAAAAAATGGCTGACCTTATGGGCAGAAAAAAGGAAGAGCTCAAGCTTATTACCTGTCACATCGGCAACGGTTCTTCAATCACAGCCGTAAAGGGCGGTAAGGTTATCGACACTACAATGGGACTTACTCCTCTCGGCGGTTTTATGATGGGCACCCGTTCAGGTTCACTTGATCCGTCTGTTATCACATTTATCGCTGAAAAAGAGCATCTCACTCCCGAGGAAATGTCAAAGATTCTCAACAAGGAATCGGGTCTTTTGGGCATCTCGGGCGTTTCGTCTGACGACCGTGATGTTTGTGCAGCCGAGGCAGACGGCAATATGAGAGCTCACCTTGCCCACGAAATGCTTTACTACCAGATTGCAAAGTACATCGGCAGCTATTATGTAGCGCTCGGCGGTTGTGACGGCATCGTATTCACGGCAGGTATCGGTGAAAACCAGCCTATGCTCCGTGAAAAGGTTTGCGACTATCTTGAATGCCTTGGCGTTAAGTTGGATAAGGAATTTAACAAGCAGGCTACATGCGGTGTTACAGGCACACTCTCAACTCCTGATTCGGCAATCAGAGTTGAACTCATTGCAACCGACGAAGAAATGGTTATCGCAAGAGATACAAGAGCCATTGTTGAGGCACTTTAATTGAAATAAATCTGCCACGCAGTAAATATTACATAAGAAAACAGGTTGTCATATGACAGCCTGTTTTTTGTTTATGGTTATTTTACGGCGAGCCGCCGTTCCCCTTTCGTGTAGACAGTTTGCAATGTAAAAAACATATTATGCCCGAGCGAAAGTTTTTTGAAATTGAAAGTTGAAAATGGAAAATTGAAAATTGCGGTCGGGCAGACAGTTTGCAA
>OGFN01000882.1_pt1 | contig 13144 bp, 10 predicted proteins | sample 1570921 | NCBI WGS metagenome assembly OGFN01 (sample SAMEA2581940, study PRJEB24529) | metagenome | biome: Human gut stool | place: China | collected 2011
AGGCAGCGAACTGCCTGATCGCCGACGGCTGCCATCTGTTCGGCAAGGCAGAAAACTCCGTGATCTTCCGTGAGGTCGACATTGAAGACGGCGCGGAGGTTCGCGATTCGATCATCATGCAGGGAAGCAAGATCGGCGCGGGCGCATCGATCCGGTACTGCATCCTTGATAAAAATGTCACCATTCGCCCGGGCACGAAGCTGCTCGGCTCAATTGACCACCCGCTTGTGGTCGACAAAGGAGATACCGTATGAAAATCGCAGTAGTTGCCTCTGAGGCCGCGCCGTTCGTCAAGACCGGCGGCCTCGGTGACGTGATGCAGGCCCTTCCGCTTGCGCTTTCTCAGCAGAAGAACACCTATGTCAGCCTCTTTATCCCATATTACAGTCAGATCAAGTATTCCGGCAAGTGGCAGACAGAATTTTTAGGCGCGTTTGACGTGCCGCTGGCCTGGCGGCGGGAATATGTCGGCATTTTCCACCTCAAGACCCGCCGCAAGAAGCTCCAGATCTATTTCATCGACAACGAGCACTATTTCAACCGCGGCGGCGTTTACGGCTTTGCCGACGACGGTGAACGCTATGCCTATTTCAGCAAGGCCGTCCTCGCAGCAATGAACTATCTGGAGATTCAGCCGGACGTCGTCAGCTGCCACGACTGGCAGGCAGCGCTCATCCCGCTGCTGCTGAAAACGGAATACCGCGGCTGCTTCCCGGATGCGAAGAGCGTGTTTACGATCCACAATATCGAATATCAGGGCAAGTGCAATCTGCAATTCAACTATGACGTGCTGGGCCTTGGCGCAGGCTGCGACGAGATCCTTCGCTTTGACGACTGCACGAACTTCATGAAGTCCGCTATCGTCACAGCCGACCGCGTGACGACCGTTTCCGAGACATACGCGCAGGAGCTGCGCTATCCGTACTATTCCCACGGGCTTGACGGCGTTCTGCAAAGCAGAGGCTCAGACTTCTCCGGAATCACCAACGGCATCGATATGCAGGTTTTTGATCCCGCGAAGATTGAGAACATCGCGCAGAACTTCACTGCAAAGACGCTTCGCGAGGGGAAAATCGCAAACAAGCTTGCCCTCCAGCAGCGCGTCGGCCTGCCGGAGGACCGTGACGTAGCTGTTCTGGCCATGGTCACGCGCCTCGTCGGGCACAAGGGCATTGATCTGCTGTGCTACATCGCCGAGCGCCTGATCCAGCGCCGCATCCAGCTTGTCATCATCGGCACAGGCGAAGAAAAATACGAATGGTACTTAAACACCCTGCGTGAACGGTTTGGCGATAAGGTCTCCGTCAATCTGCTCTTTGACGGCGGGCTTGCGAACCTTGTCTACGCTGCGTCCGACCTGTATCTCATGCCGTCGAAATCCGAGCCATGCGGCCTGTCGCAGCTCATTGCCATGCGCATGGGCTCCGTCCCGGTCGTCAACGCAACAGGCGGACTCAAGGATACGGTCTGGCCGTATAACGAAGCGGATGAGACGGGGCGCGGCTTTACCTTCCAGAGTTACAATGCAGACGATTTCCTCGCCGCCATTGACCGCGCGCTTGCGCTGTACTATAATGAGCCGGAAAAATGGCTGCGCCTCGCCGAAAATGATATGGCGGTCGATTCCAGCTGGGACGTTCCGGCGCAGAAATACATGGCGCTGTTCCAGAACGTCTGCGGACAGTAAGCGCCCTTGAAAAAGATATTAGAGAAAAAGGACATATAGAAGCATGACAAAAGAGAACCTTCTTCAGCACTTACAGGAATGCTGCGACCGGCTGTTCGGCTGCTCGCTCGAAATGGCGACGGAAAAACAGGTATAGCGCGCTGTATGCGTCGCCGTGCGCGAGCTTCTGGAGGACGACCGCCGTGCGTTTGTTGAGCAGACGCGTGCAGAGCAGCGCAAGCAGGTCTATTATATGTCGATGGAATTTCTGGTCGGCACGAGCCTGCGCAACAACCTGTACAACATGGGCCTGCTGGAACCGGCAGGGGAGATCCTGCATGATCTCGGCTTCAGCCTGGAAAGCCTCTGCGCGCTTGAGCCGGATGCCGGACTTGGCAACGGCGGCCTGGGCCGTCTGGCCTCGTGCTATATGGACGCAGCGACCGGTCTGAATTATCCCGTGACCGGCTTCTCCATCCGATATGAGTTCGGCATCTTCCGCCAGAAGATCGTCGACGGCTGGCAGATGGAATTCCCGGATAACTGGCTCGAAATGGGCGATGTGTGGCTACATACCCGCAAGGACGACGCTGTAGAGGTTCGCTTCGGCGGACAGGTGCACGAGTGGATGGACGGCGACAAGTTCAAGACCGCCCAGACAGGCTATCAGTCCGTCATTGCTGTCCCGCACGATTTGTACATTTCCGGCTATGGCTCCAAGGCCGTCAACAAGCTGACGCTCTGGAGCGCCAGTATGCCGCAGAGCTTTGACATGAACGCGTTCTCGCGCGGCGATTATGTCCGCGCGCTCGAGCAGAATACCATGGCCGAGGCCATTTCGAAGGTTCTCTATCCGGCGGACGACCACATCAACGGCAAGTGTCTGCGTCTGCGCCAGCAGTATCTGCTGGTGTCCAGCTCACTGCAGTCGATCCTGAACGAGCATCTGAAAAATTACCATACGCTTGATAACCTGGCTGACAAGGTCGCCGTGCACATCAACGATACGCATCCGGCGCTCTGCGTGCCAGAGCTGATGCGGCTGCTGGTCGACGAGCACGACTACAGCTGGGAACGCGCGTGGGAGATCACCTGCGCGACGCTTTCCTACACCAACCATACCGTCATGGCCGAGGCACTTGAGCGTTGGCCGGTCGATCTGTTCCGGGAGCAGCTGCCACGCATTTACGCCATCTGCCAGGAGATCAACCGCCGCCTCATGGAAAAGCTGCACTGCGTCTATCCGAACGATCCCGGCAAGTGGGAGTATATGGCCGCTGTCACGAACAGCGAGGTCCGCATGGCGAACCTCTGCCTGGCCTGCTGCCATAAGATCAACGGCGTTTCGCAGCTGCACACGGATATTCTTGAAAAAACCATCTTCAGGGATTATTATAATCTCGATCACAGCCGCTTCCTGAACATCACCAACGGCATTGCGTACCGCCGCTGGCTGTGCCAGTCGAACCCGGCCCTGACCGGATATCTGCAGTCGCTCATCGGCGACGGCTTCCTGAACGACGCGAACGCGCTCGAAGCGCTGCTCCAGTACCGTGACGATCCTGATGTTCTGGAAAATCTGCAGGCCATCAAGCGCAAGAACAAGGTACGCCTTGCCGCTTATATCGCGGAGCACAACGGTGTCAACGTCGACCCGGATTCGATCTTCGACGTGCAGGTCAAGCGCCTGCATGAATACAAGCGGCAGCTGCTGAATGTCCTGCATATCCTGACGCTTTACAACGATATCAAGGATCACCCGGAAAAGCCGGTCTATCCGCAGACATTCATCTTCGCGGCCAAGGCCTCCGCAGGCTATTATCTGGCCAAGCAGATCATTTCGCTCATCGTCGCCGTTTCCAATCTTGTAAACTCTGACCCGCAGGTGCAGAACAAGCTCAAGGTGGTCTTCATTGAAGACTATAAAGTCTCGCTGGCCGAGATCATCATCCCGGCTGCCGACCTGTCCGAGCAGATCTCTGTTGCGGGTAAGGAAGCCTCCGGCACCAGCAATATGAAGCTGATGATCAACGGTGCGGTCACGCTCGGCACGCTCGACGGCGCGAACGTCGAGATCCGCGAACGCGTGGGTGATGAAAACATGTTCCTGTTCGGCATGACGGCCGACGAGGTGCAGGCGCTGTGGCAGCGCGGATATGACCCGCGCCAGTTCCTGACGCCGGAGCTTGACAGAGTTCTGCAAATGCTGACCTCCGGCGTGCTGGGGCAGCGCTTTGACGATGTCGCCGCTTCGCTCCTGACGCCGCGCTTCGGCGCTGCCGACAGCTACATGACCGTCGCGGACTTTGCAAGCTACAAGGCTGCCAAGGCGCACGCGGTCGAGGTCTATCAGGACCGCACCCGCTTTGCAAAGATGTCCCTCACAAACATCGCAAGAGCCGGCATTTTCTCCTCCGACCGCTCGGTCGAGCAGTACGCCAGGGAAATCTGGGATCTGTAAGCACCACAGCAAATATTCCGAAGGGGCCGACAAGCATCGTCGGCCCCTTCCCTGATGAAATGGACGGTACGCCACATGAGAATTCTATTCGACAGCAAGCTTACGCAGTTCAAAACGCCCTTCGGAACGCTCAAACGGCAGGAGGTCTGCACGCTGCACATCATGATCCCGTGCTCCTGCCGCACAACGGCGGTCTGCCTCGTTTTGCAGGCGGAAAACGGTGCGGAGCTGCGCTGTGTCCCGTTTGCAAAGCAGTCAGACGATACGCTCTACGATACCTGGGGCGGAGAGCTGACGATTTTCGATGCCGGACTGTATTTCTATTACTTCCATATCACCACGCAGGATGGCGCGTTCCGCCTGTTCAAGCAGGGCGAAAGCGACACGAACATGGAAGACGGCGGCCTCTGGCAGCTCAGCGTTCTGGAGGAAAAATTCCCCGTCCCGGACGACTGCGCGGGCGCAATCATGTATCAGATCTTCCCAGACCGCTTTTTTCAGGCCGGAGTTTGTGACCTGACCGGGAAGATCACGCCCTATTGGGTGCATGAGAACAAGGACGACGTGCCGGTCTATCTGCCGAACGCCAACGGCGAGGTGCTCAACAACGACTTTTACGGCGGAAATCTGAACGGCATCCGCGAAAAGCTTCCGTATCTGCACGCGCTCGGTGTGGAGATTTTATATCTCAATCCGATTTTCTATGCATGGTCGACGCACCGGTACGATACCTGTGATTACAAGCGCATCGACCCCATGCTCGGCTCGGAGGCGGATTTCCGCGCGCTCTGCGGCGCGGCGCACGCGCTGGGCATGAAGATCATTCTCGACGGCGTATTCAGCCATGTCGGCAGCCGCAGCGCGTATTTTCAGCAGGCGATCCATGACCCGGCCTCGCCGTACCGTGGCTGGTTCCGGTTCAAGCAGTATCCAAACGTCTACGACAGCTGGTGGGGGATCACGACGCTGCCGTGCATTGACAAGCTGAACCCGGATTATATGGACTATATCATTGACAGTGACGACAGTGTTGTCGTCCGCTGGCTGAAGCTTGGCGCGGACGGCTGGCGGCTGGACGTCGTCGACGAGCTGCCGGACGCGTTTCTCGCACGCCTGCGTGCGCGTATCCGGCAGGTCAAGCCGGACGCGATTCTGATCGGCGAGGTCTGGGAGGATGCGTCCAACAAGATCGCATATGACTGCCGCCGCCGGTATTTTACCGACCGGCAGCTCGATTCCGTCATGAACTACCCGTGGCAGAAGGCGATCCTGCGCTATGTGCGCGGGGAGGATGACGGGACAGGACTTGGCGCGTCTATTCGCACGATTGCGGAGAATTACCCGCCCGATGTGCTGCAGGCTGTGATGAATATTCTGTCCACGCACGACACCCCGCGCGCCATCAACGCGATTCTCGATCCGCGTGACGGCGACCGGACAGAGCTGGCCCGGCGGCACTTTACGGCGGAGCAGCTTGCAGAGGGGAAAAAACGTCTCAAAATGGCGGCATTTTTACAGTTTATGCTCCCCGGTATGCCGTGTATTTATTACGGCGACGAGGCGGGCATGACCGGCTACCGCGACCCGTTCAACCGCGCGTATTATCCGTGGGGCATGGAAGACGGCAATTTAATCTCGTTCTACCGCTCACTGGCGCGCGTCAAAAAAGCTTCGCCCGCCCTGCGGCGCGGCACGGTTCTGGTATTGGAAGCGGGCGGCGGACGTCTGATGCTGCTGCGGCAGTATGAGGGCAAAAACGTGGCAGTCTGCTGCAACCGCTCGGAAAACCCGTGGACGCTTCCGCACAGCGGCACGATCCTACTCGGCGGCGGCATCGCCGAATATACCGGCGAAACGCTCACCCTCGGTTGCGGCGGCTTCTGCGCCATGGAGCGCGAATAATATACGGAGGCAATTCAAATACAAATCAGAGCTGCAGCGTGCTCAACTCGCTACAGCTCTGATAAGACATGAGGAAGGAACCCGGAGCAGGCATGATTTCGGTCATGCCTGCTTTTCGTTCCAATAGCCGTCCTTTTCAGCTTGCCGCGCCAAGCGTATCCGAAAGCGCGGTATCGGCGGAGAAGGTACTGAGATTGTAGAGGAAAAGAACATCGGTCACGCCGCGCTGCGTCATAAGCTGCTCTACATCGTCGTAGTAATAGCGCGGATCGATCATGACGATCTGCTGATAGTAGGGGATGAGGAACGGTACGAAGCTGTTCGCATAGGAATCCTTGAAAATCAGCAGGATTTTCCCATTATTTGCGGTCGTTTTGATGGTGACAAGCGGATGGTTGCCGCCGAAAAAGACGGTGTATTTGTCCTTCGTATCCAGCGCAGAATCGACAAAGACAGAGCCTGCCTTTTCCTGCGTGCTGTCGTAGAGCACATAGTAGCTCACATCGGTGCCGAGCGGTTCATAGGCCGTGATCGTATCCTCGGCGGTGTGCTTGCCGCTCTTAGAGGCAAGCGTGCCCTCAAAGGAGTTGGTCAGGACATGGACGCGATAGTTCGTGATCGGCGTCTCGATCCCAAGCAGCTCCGCCGAGGCGTCAAAGGCGCAGTATGCGCCGAGGCTTGTCCAATGGTGGTCAGTGCGGTAAAAAACGCCGTCCCTGACGTGGGCTTTCAAAGCCAGCGTCACATCTGCATACTGCATACAGGGCGAAAGCGCTTGATTGACGGTGAACAGATCCTCCTGCTGATTGTGCGCAGGCGCGTTTGCAGGAAGATAATCGCGCATAACGAGGGAGGCGTTTGGGACGATCATCGCCGTCATGCGGAGATCATCGTGCTTCGCGGCGAACTCCTTCATCGCGGTCAGCGTCCGGTCAAGCACAGCCGGATCGGGGGCCTCCGGGATCTCAATCAGATAATTGTCCTGACAAAGGTAAACGCCGTTGGACTCCTTCTGCCCAAGCAGCTGGTCGATCCGCAGCTTGGCGGAAATCCAGTGGTCGCGCGCAAAGAACTGATCTGCAAAGGCAGACTGCAGCTTCGACATAAAGCTTCCGTCCAGAACTGAAGCCGCCGTCAGCGCTGGATAGGCTTGAAGCTTTCGGTTCTCATTTTCCGAGAAATCGCGCTTCGTGTGAAGCAGATTGACAAGGCCGAAGGCAAGCAGAACCATGGCAAGCAGCGCGGCCAGAAGGACTCCATGCAGCTGGCTGTTGCGCTGAAGGATCAGCTGCTGCTTTTCAGAGTCCTGCCTGCGCTTTTTTTGCGGATTCATGGGATCACCTCGCTTAGAACTGAGCATAGAGGAAGGATTGATAGGTGGCGTTCGTCATATACGGGACGCAAAGCAGGAAAATGCCGATCAGAAGCAGCGCAGAAAGCACAAGGCCAGGACTGCGCCGCGAGAACACGAGATGCCGGTAAAGCGTCCGAATCCATGGGCCGCAGCCAAGAATGCCGAGTACAAGAAACTTCCAGTTTGCTGCAAAATAGTATTTTGCGGTGGAATCCCAAAACGCGCGGCTCCCGGCACCGAACATCCGCCCAAGATAGAAAATCGCCGAGGAAAAATCAGGAGAGAAGAACAGCACCCAGCCGACGATGACGGCCAGCAGCGTCAGAATATGGCGAATCGGGGAGGGCGTCTTTGCAAGGATGCCTTTGAGCGGATACTTTTCCAGCAGCAGCAAAATCCCGTGATACAGGCCCCATGCCACGAATGTCCACGACGCGCCGTGCCACAGGCCGGTCAGGATCCAGACGATCAGCAGGTTGCGGATGCACTTTGGCGTGCTTACACGGCTGCCGCCAAGCGGGATATACACATAGTCACGGAACCAGCGGCCAAGGGAAATGTGCCATCTGCGCCAGAACTCCGTCAGGGAAGCAGAGAGGTAGGGATGGTCGAAGTTGGCGTCAAAGTCGAAGCCGAACAGCTTCGCCATGCCGATGGCCATGTCGGAATAGCCGCTGAAGTCGAAGTAGAGCTGAAGCGAATAGCAGATCGCGCCGAGCCACGCCGACCCGCCGGAAAGCGAACCGGATGAGAGTGCGGAAATACTCTGGAACGCGGCACCGAGATTATCGGCCAGCAGCACCTTTTTCGCAAGGCCAAGAACGAGCAGCGGGACAGCTTCGGAAACCTTGTACAGCGTCACCGGATGCGATTTCAGCTGCGGCTCGAACTGTGCGTACTCGACGATCGGGCCGGAGATCATTTTCGGGAAAAAGCTGACATAAAGGCAGAAATCCAGCGGATTTTTCTGCGCGGGCGCGCGACGGTGGTAAACGTCCGAAAGATACGACAGGTTCTGGAAGGTGAAGAAGGAAATGCCGAGCGGAAGCGCCGCAGACGGCGCGTTCAGCGTGAACGGCAAAATGGCGTTGAGCGTTTCGATGGCAAATGCGGCGTATTTGTAAAAGCCGAGAAGCAGCAGATTGAACAGCACGCCGATCACAAGAAGGAATTTTGTGCCGCGCTGCCCCAATTCTGCGCAATTGCCGATGTCCAGGCCGACGCAATAGTTGAAAACCGTTACCAGCAGCAGAAGCAGCAGATAGACCGGAGAACCCCATGCATAAAAAACGAAGCTGATCAGAACAAGAAGTGCGTTCTTGCAGACACGTGGGCAGACCAGGTACAGGATCAGGCTGACCGGGAGAAACGCGAAGACAAAAAAGAGCGTGCTCAGATTCACGACGGTTCCTCCTTAAAGCGCTTTCAGAAACGCCTGCGCGGCAGCAGCTGCGTTCTCATGCACAACGAACAGAATATAATTGCCCTGTATCTCCACAACGGAGTTGGAGAGCAGATCATACTGTTCAACGCCATAGCCCTCGAAGCTCTTCATCTGCGTCTGCCTGCGGGCCTGAATGGCGTCAGAAACGGACGTCTGCTGCGAGAGATCGGAGAGCTTGACGAGCAGCAGCTCCCGTGCCCCCATATTTGTGGCCGGATAATAGAGCAGGCAGCCGTCCATTTCAGACGGTGCAAAGCCATAGAGCCGCCGTACCATCTGCGCGTCCGCCTCCTGCATATCCGTCAGATCGATCGATTGCAGAACGGCACTGCTGACAGCGTCAAAGGACGCGCTGCTCTGCCGGTTCTGCATCGTCTGCGTGTAGAGAAAGCCCGCGGTCGCCAGAGCGGCGGCAAAGGCGAAAATGCGCAGGAGGATGCTCACGATTCCCACGCGGCGGGCCGCAGGCTGCGCAGCAGCAGTGTCCGGAGCAGGCACGTCTTCTGTGACAGCGGACTTTTCCGGCGCGGGGGGCTTGTTGGCTTCCGGCGTTTTCACCGGCTCGCGGATGGGCTGCGGGTCGGGAATGGGGGCAGCGGCGGTTTTGCGGCTGGCCGGAGCGTTGTCCAAAAACTCTGAAAAGTCGACCCCATCGATCACAAGCGGGGCGGATGGGGCAGGGGAAGCGGGCTGCTTCTGCGCCGGAACGGCCTGCTTGGCCGCTTTTTTTGTGGGTGCAGAGCCGAATTCGGCCAGAATATCGTCAATCGCCTGCTCCTTCAGCTCCGGCGAAAGGCTGCTTCCGCCGCGCAGGAGCAGGTCATTCAGCTGCGGATTCGTTTGATTCAAGGGCAAAGACATAATCATATACCTCAGCAATCAGTTCGGTACCCCAAAGCGGGTAAAAGCCGCCCAGCAGGTGCACGCCGTCGTCCTGATAAAGATCCGTGTGTTCTTCGCAGAGCTGCGTAATGTCCACGTACGGCGTGCCATTTTCCTCGCAAAAGGCGCGCACGGCGTCGTTGTAGTCCGGGATCTCCCGCCATGCGGGGCCGCGCTTGAACGCGGGTTCAAGGGCGGGAATGATGGAGCAGACATAGACCGTGGCGTTCGGAAGGTGCTCCTTGAGCAGGGCAAGTGTGTTGTTGATTTCGTTTACATAATCCTCTGGCGTTGGCCAGTACCCGATGCCGACGTCATTGATGCCATAGGTCAGGAAAATGATCGACGGATTCAGCGCGACAAGCTCCTCCAGGTGGTCAATGACCTTTTTGATGGTCGCGCCGGAGTCGGCGAACACGCGCTCAGGGGCCAGATAGCCATAATAGGTGAAGCCTGACGTTCTGGAGTCGCCGAGCATGGCGTAATCCTCAAACAGCGACCAGACGGAAATTTCTCCGCTGTAGAGCTTTGCGCGCCATTCGTCCCGCATCGCATCCAGCTCCGCCTGACGGATGGCCTTGAGCTCCGCTTCCACGTCGTCGGGGCTGTGTGCCTCCTGCTCCTGAAGCCATTGCACGCCGGATGCGACCTCCGCATCCGTTGCGGAGGCAGCGGCGCGCTTCGCCGGGAACACAAAAATCCATAAAATCAGCAGCAAAAAAAGAACCAGAGGCAAAAGCGTCAGCATCCTCCAGCTCCAAGCCCTCGCATTCATCAGCGTAACCCCCAGAGGTGAAAGTCAACCGGATATCAACCCTGACCATTATAGTATAGCGCCACCGGTTTGTCTACAAAAATTGACAAAATACGCGCTGATTTTTTCGGGGGGGTGAGCTTTTGGTGAGGAGATAAAACCCCCGCAGCCGAAGCTGCGGGGGAGCGCTCATACTGTATGCTGTTCGGATTTCGTGTCAGCCCTGATAGGTTCTGTATCGGTGAACATCAGCTGCTTCTGATGCTCTGTGAGCTTTTGCGTATTTTCCAGCGCCTCCATCTGCCCAAAGCAGGCGGAAAGATTGGTGTATGGCATGTCGGAGCCATAGAGCAGATGCGTCTCGTCCACGTTCCGCAGCAGCAGTTCCAGCTGCTTCTGGTCGGAGTGTAATTATAGGATCTGGAAAAATCCAGTCATATCAATGGTTTTAGCGCATCAAGTAAGAGGTTTTTATCCTAATTTCTTTTCAATGCGGCTGGAGAGTTATGATAAAAGGTTTTTCCAAATGATGTAACAATTATATCGTTCTGTTTTTCTGGATCATCTACAAAATCGAGCCAGACATTACCGCCAAGTCGATTTTGATTTTGTAATAGTCCTAATGAGATTAACCGATCCACTTGATATAATTCTCTATTTTGAATTTTCAGGCCGTCATTGATGGCGGCTTCAAATAAAATATGATAGTCACTAATAAACATACGACGATTGGCTTCTGATAGCTCACAAAATTTTTCCCAAGAAATAGCACCCTTAACATAGGCGGCATAGAAGCTGCCCAAAACCTGAGATTGGATTTGTTCGACCTGGTTACCTAAAATAATTAGAACTCGCCCAAGCTCCTTTTCTGCTTCTTTTGGATTTGCTTCAAGTTTTTCTCGATGCTCATTCAACTTTCCTTGTGATATGCTACCCGAATTAAATTCTGTGATAAAGGCAAGGGTCTGTTTTATGAGGTTGCGCTCATGCAGATTATACCCGATTTTACAAATAGACGAAAGTGTGCTAACAACGGGTATTCCTTTTAGAACTTCATTATCCAAAAGGGCATCAATTCCAATCTCGGCATATTCAGCAACTATTTCATAGGTTGGAGAAAATAAAGTGTCTTTAAGGGCGGGGACTAACTCGCTCATATTTGCACCATCTTTCAGTCAAATTATAAATATATAATTATCACAAAGTCATTCGTTAAAAACAAAGTCAACTTTTTCCCAATCAAAAATGTATCTTCCAGTTTTTATCGTTTTTAAGCAACGGCTGCAAGTACATTTGTTGCTAATAAATTTCAACATCTTTTTATCGGTCATTTTCATCTTCAGACCGCATCGTGGACAGACTATTGGCACATTGCCACTTGAATAAAGCTTTTTTGCATCGTCAAAAGAAATTGTTTCAAGCATTTCAAATGAACGCAGTGTACGGTTTAGCTTATTCATAAGAACGGTGTACTTATTGAGCGGTGCAATTTCTTCAAACATTTCACAAATCAAATTCACTGAATACGACATAATAGCCGGAACAGTAATATAGTAATAATCCGAAAAACTTCTAAGAATGGCTTCATCCGCAAAAACAAAGTTAAGATTACCCGGCTCGGTTTTGGAGAGTTTATATTTAGTGGTTATCAAATGATTGGCGTTGTTCCATATATGCTCTAAACTTGTTTCACTCGCCTTGTTGTAGCGAAAATCGAAAAAACTGCTCATCTTGCAGTTTTCTTCAATCAGTGAAGTGTGTTCACGGGCTTTCTCTTTTGTGATAACCAAGTCCTCTGGTTTTCCGCTTGCAAGCAAATCAAGCATACCATTTCTATCAACACGCAGCCATTCAATATAGCCGAGTGTATCTTTGAGGGGCTTTCGTAATAACGCATAGGAAACAGCAACTTTCATTTTTGCGGCACAGTTTATCGACTCAAGCATATAGCTACAAAAATCCGCAACTAGTGAAAAGAAAGTGTGCCTATAATATACTTCGTACATTTCTTCACGATGCCCATGTGTTATGAGCCACTCTTGCCATTTTTCATCTTGTTCAAATTCTATATTTTCATCATTACCAAGATCAATACTGACGCTTGCCATTTTTTCTTCATCTGTATATTTTAACATACTTACCAAAACATCATTACAGTATGTCAAATAGTTGTGCTTAAAATAATGCTTGGGTTCAATTTGAAAAGTAAATTCCGAATGAAGCTCTTTATTTTTCATACGGTTAGCTCCCCAATTCAGTTTTGCATATTTTGCATCAACAAGGTCGTTTGGAGAAAATCCACAAAATATCGACTGAGTATATCAAAATACTACAATATAATTGTAGCAATCATTAAGGAAAAATCAAGCAATCTTTTCGTATTACGCTGCCCAACAGGACTATGGGTGGCGTTTTCATATACCACAATCTGAAAGGAGGAGTCCCTTATCTGCTGCCAGCCATCGGGCTGGCTTTTTTCATTTCACAACAAAGGAGGTTTTTAAGTGGCAGACGATAAAAAGACCATCGGCCCCGATGTGGGTACTCCCACCGAGGCCCCGGAGCAGCCCAGCCCTGCTCCCAATCTGTCCGACACCACCTCTCCCGCCCCGCTGGGGCCGGAGGAGCTGACCGTAGAGGAACAGCTCATTTTGGAGCATGAGGGACAGGCCGCACTCTTT
>OGFN01000900.1_pt1 | contig 12857 bp, 9 predicted proteins | sample 1570921 | NCBI WGS metagenome assembly OGFN01 (sample SAMEA2581940, study PRJEB24529) | metagenome | biome: Human gut stool | place: China | collected 2011
GATCACCTACGGCTCCTACCTGAACCAGAAAGAGGATCTGGTGAAAAACTCCGCCATCATTGTGTTTGCGGATACGCTGGTGGCTACTATGGCCGGTATCGCTGTGATCCCCGCTGCCGTGGCCAACGGCATTGCCAGCGGAACGCCGCTGGACCAGATCGAGCTGGGCGGTCCGAACCTGCTGTTTGTCACCTTACAGGATGTGTTCCGGGCCATGGGCACCGCCGGCGCGCTGTTCGGCGTGATCTTCTATCTGCTGGTGCTGATCGCCGCCATTTCCTCCGCCATCGCCCTGATCGAGGTGGACATCACCTATTTCCTGGACCGGGCGGAGCAGAAAGGCAGAAAGGGAAACCGCCCCAAGGTGGCGTTTCTGGTCTGCCTCGCCATCTTCGCGGTGTCAGTGCTGGTAGGGATTGACGGTCTGGGTACCACTGGTGTGTTCCCCTGGCCCGCGACTGCCGGCTGGAATGATTCCATGCTGGACTTTGTGGATATGCTGTCTGAGGGCCTGGCCATGCCCATCGGTGCTTTGATGATGAGCATTATGGTGGGCTGGGAGATCCGTCCTCAGACGGTTCTGGACGAGCTCCATATCGGCTATACCGGCAGGATCGACACCTTCTATCGGATCTGCATCAAGTATATCACGCCCATCGGTATGCTGCTGGTGCTGGCGGGACAGGTGAACGAATTCTTCTCACTGAACTGGTTCTGATTGGTTCAAAATAAAAATCAAGGGAACGGTTATTCCGTTCCCTTGATTTTTTACTATTACTATGTTCCGCTTTTCAGCAGGCCGGCCAGATAGCCGCTGGACCAGGCCCATTGCAGATTGTAGCCGCCGCAGTCGCCGTCGATGTCCAGCACCTCACCGGCGGCGTACAGCCCCGGCACCAAGCGGCTTTGGAGGGTTTTGGGGTCAAACTCGGCGGTACGGATACCGCCTGCCGTGACCTGCGCCCCGTCAAAGCCCAGTACGCTGACCACCGGCAGGGCGAAGTCCTTGGCGGCTCCCGCGATCTTCCGCAGATCGGCGGGAGACAGGGATGACACCGGGTCTGTCAGTCCGTAGCCCGCATACCGCAGGACCGTGCGGCCCAGACGGTTGTGGAGCACCCCGGCCAACAGGTTTTCCGTGGTCAGCTCCGGCATGGAGCTAAGCCGCCTGCGGAGCAGCTCCTCGATTTCCGGTGTGGAAAGCTGGGGCAGCAAATCGATATGAAGTGTCAGAGACCCTTTTTCCGTGGCGGCGGCCCGGGACAGCTCGAACACGGCGGGGCCGCTGACGCCGAAGTCGGTAAACTGAACCTCACCCCGGCTGGCAGACACGGCGTCCCGATTCCGACAGAGCCGAAGGTCAGCATTGGCCCGGACGCCCTTCAAAGCCTTGACAAAGGTGTTGTCCGTCTTGATCTGCACCAGTGCGGGATACAGCTTGGTGACGCTGTGGCCCAGGGATTGCAACAGCTCATAGCCGCTGCGGGTCCCGCCCAGCTTACCGCCGGCCATGCCGCCGCAGCAGACGATGACCCGGTCCGCCGGGAGGGTTTCCTCGGCGGAGAGGACGGTGAACCCTCGTTTTGTTTTCTTCAGGCCCGTCACCTCAAACCCGGCGCGGGTCGTGACCCCGGCGGCGTCGGCGGCGAAGCGCAGCACGTCCACCACGCTGCCTGCCTGATCGGAGTAGGGATAGACCCGGCCATTGTCCTCCGCCGTTGTCAGCAGGCCCAGACCGTGAAAGAAATCCAGCGTGGCATCCAGACTCAGCGCTTCAAAGGCGGGGCGGATGAAAGCGGCGTCCTGTCCGTGATAGTAGGGAAGGCCCATGTTCAGGTTGGTGAGGTTGCAGCGGCCGTTGCCGGTCACGGCGAGCTTGCGCCCCACGCGCGCCTGCCGCTCGAAGAGCAGGATTTCGTTTTCCGGTTGCTCGGCGGCGGTCAGCGCGGCCATCATGCCGGACGCGCCCGCGCCGATGACTGCGATCGTCATGGCGATGCTCCGTTTCTATCGTTTTTCCCCTTCATTAAACCACACTTTTCCCGCAAATACAAGAAAACGGAGGGACTCCCTGACGCTGCGCACCCTAAGCCGCCGCCTTGATTGCGCACGACTGGTGATGCATCTTCTCCTGATTGCGCACGGCCGGTGATGCATCTTCTCACAGAGTGCCTGAGCAGCAGGGGAGCCCGAGGGGGCAAGGCCCACCGGCAGTGCGGTGCACCCTCAAGGGGGAGGCTTTTCGGACGTCACGCACTCTGGCAATTTCGTTCCCGCCTATGCTCGACCGGTGGTTCGGCGCGCTTCCTTCCCGGACAAACAAAACCGGCGGCAGCCAATGGCTGCCGCCGGTTTTCGGGCGTGCTGTTTACTTTTTCGGCACATCGCACTCGGGCATCAGCTCGTCGCTCATGACGGCCAGCACATGCTCGAACGTGGCCAGTTCCTCGGGCGTGAACCGCTCGTGGATGCGGCCGAGCACGGTGTCGATGTAGCTTTGCATGAGGCCGTTGTAGCAGTAGAACTTGTCCGACAGCTTCAGGTGGTATTCCCGCCGGTCGGTGTCGGAGTTCTCCTTGACGATGTAGCCCTTGCGGATGAGGCTGTTGACCTTGTAGGTCGCGTTGGACTGCGAGATGCCGAGAAAATCCGCGAACTGACTGATGGTCGGCGCGTCGAGCTCATGGATGACCTCGACGGAGAAGGCCTCCATCGCGCTCAGCGAGCCCTCGCGTTCGCGCACCTGTGAAAACAGGCGGCGAAAAAATTGCAGCTTAAACTTCTCATACACGCTCTGAAAATTCTGCTCCAGCATCGGAAGCTCCCCCTTACTTCTTCGATTCGCACGCATTTTCTTTTCTTTTCTACACCAAAGTGACAAAAAAGTAAAGAGCCGGACGCGGGAATTTCTCCGCGTCCGGCAAAATTGAGCAGAATTTCATGTTTCACGGTGCCTTCGGCCCGTCGTCTGGCCTGGACCCGGCGTCGTCCTCGCCGATGACCTCACCGGTCGTTTCGATGGCGGTGGCGTTGTCCACAAAGTCGTGCACGGCGTTTTTCACGTCCTTGACAAACACGGCGGCATATACGACGGTGCACAGGTTCTGCACGCCGTCGACGATGAGCGACACGCCCATCATGATCGTGAGCACCTGCTTGCCGTCAAAGGGGTTAAAGACCAGCAGGATGCCGAGCACCAGGCACACGACCGTGCACACGAGCGTGACCCACCACGAGTGCGCGCCCATGCGCCGCGAATCGACGGCGACCTGCAGCTTGAACACGCTGTCGACGAGCACGAGCAGGCCGATCATGACCGAGAGGATGTCCGTCAGTGCTGGGGCGCGCCAGAGCATGAGCACGCCGAGGATGATGCAGAACAGGCCGACTGCAAAATCGAACCGGATGGCCACGCCCTCGACTTCGCGGATGAAATAGAGCACGATCTTCATCACGCCGAACACGGCCATGGCAGCGCCGAGAATGCGGCAGATCATGATGAGGGACGTCTCGGGATTCACAACGAGATAGATGCCGAGCAGCAGGAACATCGCGCTGAGCACGACGTAGCTCCACTTGATGCGCTTGAAAATTTTCATGGGATCTCCTCCTTACAGGCCGAGCGGCTCGTCTATGAGCACGACCTCGACCTTGGCCATGTCCATCATCTGCCCCCAGAGCACGAGCAGCGCGTTGCAGCCGCGGCTCTTGCTGCGGCAGTCGAGGCAGCGGCCGGCCGTGTGACACGGCTGGTCGCCGTCAAAGCGCTTCATGTTCTGCACGGCGGCGGTGTTGCGCGCGCGGGAGAGCGCGCTGTCGAAGTCCGGGCAGATCTTGTTCGTACCCGCGACGATGTACACCGTCTTGCCGATGCCGTAGACCATGGCGGCGAGGCGGTTGCCGCGGCCGTCGATGTTGAGGATCTGGCCGTCTTCCGTAATGGCGTTGGCGCTGCTGAGGTACACGGGCGCGGTCAGCGCGTGGTCGAGCGTGTCAAAGCCCGGCGTGCGCCAGTGCCACCAGACGGTGTTGTGTCTGGCGAGCCGGTCATACAGGCCGAGCTGGTCGATGGTCTTGCTGCCGCCGATGCCGACGGTGGTCGCGTCGATCGCGCCGTCGAGATAGTCCGCCGCCTCGGCTGCCGTGGCGAAGTGCTGCACGGCAAAGCCGCGGCCGGTCAGGGCGCGGATGGTTTTTTCGATGTCCATGGGACATGCCTCCATATCTGATATTCTGCCCTTATCCTACCATTGTCATCCGCCGCTGTCAATTTCCATTGCGGTTGAATCCGGCGGCGCGGTTTGCTATAATGGCGGCAGAAATACACGGAGGGGAGAGAATTCTCATGCAGTTGCTTTATGCGCTGGCGAAGCTGCGCACACCGTTTTTGGACACGGTGCTCGGCGCACTCACCAACTGCGGCGGCGAGATCGTGTTCATGGCCGTCGCCATCATCGTGTTCTGGTGCGTGAGCAAATCCTGCGGGTACTATATGCTCACAGTCGGCTTCGTCGGCACGATCGTCAACCAGTTTCTCAAGCTGGTGTTCCGTATCCCGCGCCCATGGGTGAAGGACCCGGATTTCCGCATCGTCGAGAGCGCCCGGGCCGAGGCCACCGGCTACTCGTTCCCGAGCGGGCACACGCAGAATGTCTTTGCCTCCTTCGGCTGCCTCGGCCGCTGGACGCGGCGGACGTGGCTGCGCATGGTCTGTGCCGTTGTGATCGTGCTCACGGCGTTTTCGCGTATGTACCTCGGCGTGCACACGCCGCTGGACGTCGGCGTGTCGTTCGGCATCGGGCTCGTGCTGGTGTTCGCGCTCTATCCGCTCTTCCGCGACATTGACAGCCACCCGAACCGGCTCTACTGGCTCTTCGGCGCCATGGCCGTGCTGGGCCTTGCGTATCTGCTGTTTGCCGAGCTCTGGCCGTTTCCCGCGGACGTGGACGCCGCCAACCTCGCCTCCGGCCGCAAGAACGCCTACACGCTGCTCGGCGCGGTGCTGGGCATGACATTTTCCTACTGGCTCGACCGGCGGTATGTGCACTTTGACGTGCGCGCCGTCTGGTGGGCGCAGGTGCTCAAGGCCGTGCTGGGCCTCGCCATCACGATCGGCCTGCGCGCCGTGCTCAAGGCGCCGCTGCTCGCGCTGTGCGGCGGGCACAACATCGCCAACCTCATCCGCTATGCGCTCATGGTCGTCTTTGCCGCCGGTATCTGGCCGATGACCTTCCGTTGGTTCGGCCGCCTCGGGCGGAACAAACCCGCGCCCGGCGCGTCAGATTGGCACGAAGCGCAGGTCAGTGCGGCTGAACGCGGCCTGAAGCAGCGCGTCCTTGCTGCCGAAATTCCGGTAGATATAGACCTCATTGCACGGAACCTCCGCCGCGATCAGCTTGGTCGTTGTGCGGTCAAGCCCCTCGCGCGCAGCAACGCGGACGACCGCGTCGATCAGCAATTCCCGGTAATTCTCTTTGAGTGCCATAGCTGGACCTCCTGAACACAAAGCATGTATTTTGACATACTATACTACGGAGACAGCAGAAAATCAAGGTAATTTCTGCAAAACACGCAAAAATCCGAACGCCGCAGGTTTCAGCATAGCGCACGCCATTCCGCCCGTCTGCTGCCGTATACGGTGGTCTGCTCCCCTTCCCCGTCCGTAAACGTATCCAGCAGGCGCAGGCGTTCTGTCTCCATCATGCCGAGATCCACCGGTCCAGAAACCGCAGCTGTTCATCCGTGTGGAACCAGTGCTCGCCGCCCGGCATAACGGTCAGGGCTGCGCCGCTCTTCTCCGCAAACTCCGTAATGGTCCGCATGTCGGTCAGCTCGTCCCGCTCCCTGTACAGAATGCGCGTCGGGACGCGCCACGTGACCGGATGCTCACGCACATCGCACAGATACCGCCATGAGAGCGTCTCTCCGAACGTCGTGGGGATCTCCTGCCGTTCCGCAAGCTCCCGCTCGGTCACGTTCGCCCACGTCATCATCCTGCCAATCAGCTTTTCCATGTCCACGACCGGGGAGATCAGATACGCCGCGTCGACCAGCGTTTCATCCAGCGACAGCAACGAAAAATACGCGCCGATGCTGTTCGCAATCAGCGTGAGCCGCCCGCAGCGTGCGCGCTGGGCGGCAAAAAACCGGGGAAATTCTTCTCTGGCCTCCCACGGGGTCTGCGCGCGGTAGTCAAAGCCGAGCACCTCGCTATCCGGGAAGAGAGCGCTGTAATGCTCCGCTTCCTCCGCAGAACCGCCCTTTCCATGGACGTATACAACGATCTGTTTCATTCTCATAACTCCTGATAAACATGCAGCGCAAGCCATCTTCGTGTCCGGCAGCCGGCGCTGTTTCATTTTGCATGGAAATCGGTCAATGCGTATCGTCGATTATATATCACACTTCATTTTTTGTCAATCCAGAGGTTTGCGCCCCAACAAAGGCTTCCCTTGGGCGCAAGGGAAGCTGACTGAAGGGATTCGAACGCTGCAAATCCCCTCCGTCATTTTCCTCGAAAATGACGCCTCCCCTTACCGTGCGGAGCACGGCAAGGGGAGGCTTTTACGTTTGTCTTATTATTCGGTGTAGAGGTAGCTGTATTTGCCGCGGAGGGTAAGGATCAGAGTCTCAATATCCTGCGGCAGCTCGTTCGGCTGGGACAGGTCGAGGACTTCGTCTTTTTCCAGACGGACGCGGATCTTGTCGCCGCCGAGGAACAGGACGCCCCTGTTCTCGCTCTCGTTCATGTCCTTTTCGGTCTGGAAGAGCGTGAACTTGTCGTGGCACGGCTCGGAGGCATACGGGCAGAACTGCGTGCAGTTGCCGCACTCGTTGCACATCTTGTCGACGTGGACGATCTCATGGCGGCCATCGGCCAGCTTGACCACGATGTTCGCGCGGTTCGGGCAGGAATCGACGCAGTTTTCGCAGACGGTATTGCAGTCGAGGCAGCGTCCGCCCTCACAGCAGGCGCAGGTGGCCATCTTCAGGATGCCCTTCTTGGCAATCGCATCAGCCTTGGCAGGATAAGCCTGCTCGGGAATTTCATACGTGTGCGCCTTGCCGATGACGGCCTCCGCAAACGCAGCGGCGTCCGCAATGCCCTCGACGACGGTGGCCGGGCCGCGGTGCGCATCGCCTGCCGACCAGACGTTTTCCACGTTGGTCTGGAAGGCCGGGCCCTTGCGGCCCATTTCGATGCCGTTTTCGGCCATGAGCTTCGCGTCGACCTTCTCGCCGATGGCGGAGATCACGAGATCGCACGGAATCTCAAACGTTTCGCCGGTGGCGACGGGGCTGCGGCGGCCGGATGCATCGGGCTCGCCGAGCTTCATCTGATTGCAGACCAGCTTGCCGTCCTTCTGCTCGACGGGAGCCGCCAGCTCGACCAGCTTCACGCCCTCGTCGATGGCAAGCTTCAGCTCATGCTCATCGGCAGGCATTTCCTTCTTCGTGCGGCGGTAGACGATGGTGGAGGAGGCCGCGCCCATGCGCTTGGCGACGCGGGCTGCGTCCATGGCGGTGTTGCCTGCGCCGACGACGACCACATGGCCCTCAAGGCACGGCTTGACCTGCTGCTTCATTTCCTTCATCCAGCCGATGACGCCCTTGACATTGCCGGGGATGCCGAGCTCGCCCGCCTGCCATGCGCCGGTGGCCATCAGGATGTGGGTGTAGCCCAGCTTCTTGAGCTCTTCCACGCTGGGAGCCGGTGCGCCGCACTTGACTTCGACGCCAAGGCGCTCCATGAGCGCAACGTCCTTGTCGAGCGCTTCGTCGGAGATGCGGAACGCGGGAATGACGTAGCGCGGCACGCCGCCGAGCTTCGCTTCGCGCTCGAAGATCGTGGTTTCCACGCCGCCGCGGGCGAGGAAGTAGGCAGCTGCAATGCCGGTCGGGCCGCCGCCGATGATCGCGGCCTTCTTGCCGGGCAGCTTCGCGGTCGGCTTCATGGACGCCATGAGCGCGCCGTAGCCGTGCTCCGCTGCGACGAGCTTGGTGTCGCGGATGTGGACGGATTCGTCATAGAAGTTGCGCGAGCACTTGTTCTGGCAGCGGTGCGCGCAGATCGTGCCGGTCAGGAACGGCAGCGGGTTCTTTTCCGTGATCAGCTTCAGCGCCGGGCCGTACAGTCCGCGGCGGACAAGCTCCATGTACTCCGGAATGTCCTGATGGATGGGGCAGCCGCCCTTGCAGGGTGCGGTGAAGCAGTCGATGAGGGGCACCTTGTCCTCACTCTTGCGGGCAGGCAGGGGCTTGATGGGCTTGAGGTGATGGAAGTCGCTGTGGCTGGCGGCGGACATATCGCTGATCGCGGCGGAATCCGTGCCATTGAACGCGTGATACGGCAGCTTTTCCGTCTTTTCGACCATCTGGGCCAGACGGTTGTATCCGCCGGGCTTGAGAATGGTGGTCGCGACGGTGATGGGCCAGATGCCTGCGGCAAACAGCTTGTCGCAGTTGAAGAATTCCGCGCCGCCCGCGAAGGAAATGCGCATTTTGCCGTTAAACTGACGGCTGATGCGGCTGCACATCTCGATGGTCAGCGGGAAGAGGCTGCGGCCGGACATGTACATTTCTGTACCGGGCAATTCGTTCCGGGTGGTGTCGACGGGGAAGGTGTTGGAGAGCTTGAGGCCGAATTCCAGGCCCCTGGAGTCTGCCAGCGCCTGCAGGCGCTCGAACATCGGCACGGCATCGGCCCACTGCAGATCCTCGTTGAAATGATGCTCGTCGAAGACGATATAGTCATAGCCCATGGAGTCGAGGATGGTGCGGGCGGTCTTGTAGCCGAGGATGGTCGGGTTGCACTTGACGAAGGTGTGCAGGCCCTTTTCGGTCAGGAGATAGGACGCGATGCGCTCGATCTCCTGCGGAGGACAGCCATGGAGCGTGGAAACCGTGACGCTGCGGCTGACGCGCGGGGAGATGGCGGCGATGAAGTCCTTTTCCTCCGGGAACAGCTCGGTCAGGACGGCGAGGCACTCTTTGAACTGCGCTGTGTTCGACGCGTCCATCATGTTGTCGATGTAGCTGTTGACCTTCTCGCCCTTGATGCCCTCGAGATCATAGCCGACGGACATATTGAACACGAAGCCGTCCGGGGAGCCGAGGCCGTAGACCTTGGACAGGACTTTGAGCGCGCACCAGGCCTTGATATATTCGTTCTGCGCCTGCGGGACTTCGAGCTCGGTCGACCATTCCTGGTTATAGCCCTCGTCGGCGGCCAGAATGCACGGACGCGGCACGCAGCGGGCCAGCTCTTCGCCGTCCATCTTCTGCACGGTCTTGACCTCGAAGAAGCGGGCGCCTGCAAAATAGGCGGCGATGATGTTCTGCGCCAGCTGGCTGTTGGGGCCTGCTGCCGGGCCGAACGGTGTCTCGATCGTCTCGCCGAAGATGGGGAGCGTCTTGCCCGCGGCATAATACGGCATATGCACGCCGAAAATCTCACCCTCACGGGCGTATTCGGTGACGATCCAGTTCATCAGAGACTTGAACGGGATCGGATACATTTTTTCAGACATTTGATTACCTCCTAAGTTCCTAAGTTTTAATAGCCGCGGCCCTTCCAGAACAGCATCAATACGATGGGCAGCCCGGCTGTGACGAATGTCACGAAATCCTTTGCGAATGCCAGCGCCTGCGCGCCGAGATCCGCTGCGCTGAACAGGGCCAGCACGCTGGTCAGAAAAATCAGAATACTTTTGAAAAACGGAAGGACTGAAACGGCAAAGATCACGGTTATTCCCGCGCGTTTTCCGCAGAGCAGCAGAACCCAGCCGGCCAGCGCGGCCAGCCCGGCAAACGCGGCAATATACACGGTCAGCTTCCCCGGAAACAGCTCCGGCAGGTAGAATTCAAAGAACGAATTGAGACAGCGCAGGCCGAGCCGCTCCGTTCCGATATCGAAGAGGGCAAACAGCGCGGCGTCGAGCGTGGAGAACACAAGTACGGCAAGCAGGAGCCACTTGCAGATTCTCTGACGGGTGGTTTCGTACATTGGGAACCCTCCTGTTCTTCACTGTAGGGGCCGATGCCCACATCGGCCCGTTGGGCAACTGCGAATTCGCCGTAGATTTCCGCAAAAACAGGTATATTCTGCGCGGGCCGATGTGGGCATCGGCCCCTACAAAACGCAGAAGTGGCTTAATATTCTCTGTGGTTCAGTGCGCCCCAGAGCTTCTTGGCGGCTTCGAGGATATGCGCGTTTTCAGCTTCCTCGTCGATGCCGATGAGTTCGCGGTCCTTCATAAGAAGCTTGCCGTTTGCAATGGTCGTGCGGCAGAGCTTGCCGGTCATGCCGAAGAGGATGTGGCCATCGATATTCTCATCCGAGAACGGAGTGTACGGCTTGTAATCCATGACGATGATATCGGCGGCGGCGCCGGCCTTGAGCACGCCCAGCTCGTCCGGGAAATACTTTGCGCCGATCTTCGCGTTGTTTTTAAAGAGCATGCCCGTGACTTCGCACCATGCGACGTTCGGCAGGCAGGCGTTCAGACGCTGGACGCAGAGCGCAGCCTTGAGCGATTCGATCATGTCGTTCGTCCATGCGTCGGTGCCGAGGCCGAGCAGGATGCCTGCCTTGGAAAGCGGCAGCACCGGGCAGACGCCGACGGCGTTGGACATATTGGATTCGGGGTTGTTGACGACCATGGTGTGGGTGTTCTGGATAAGCTCGATCTCAGCCGGGTTCACATGGATGCAGTGGCCGAGGATGGTCTTGTCGCCCAGGATGCCGTGGTCGTGCAGGCGCTGCACGGGGCGGCGGCCATAATTCTGCAGGCTGTCATAGACGTCGTTCATGCCCTCGGAGACGTGGATGTGATAGCCGGTGCGGCCGTTGTTGGCCTCGACCATGCGGTCAAAGGTCTTGTCCGAGATGGTGAACAGCGCGTGGCCGCCGAACATGGCGGCGAGCATCGGGTCCTTCTGCTGTTCGCAGTAGGTGATCCAGTCGGCGTTCTCCTTGATGGCCTGCAGGCACTTTTCCTCGCCGTCGCGGTCGGAGACCTCGTAGCACAGACAGGAGCGGATGCCGAATTTCTTGGCGCTCTCGCCAATCTGGAACAGGGAGCCGGGGATCTCGCAGTAGGCCGCGTGATGGTCGAAAATGGTCGTGACGCCCTGCTTGATGCAGTCGATGTACAGGGCATCTGCGGAGGCGCGGGAGCCTTCGAGCGTCAGCTTGCGGTCCATGGCCCACCATGTGCCGTCGAGCACTTCATAGAAATTTGTGGGGTTGTTGCCGACAATGGACAGGCCGCGCGCCAGCGCGGAATAGATGTGAGTGTGCGCGTTGATGAATGCGGGCATGATGACGCCGCCCTTGGCGTCGATGATCTCGGCCTGCGGGTATTTTGCGCGCAGCGCGGCTTCTTCGCCGACCTCGACGATTTTGGTGCCTTCATAGGCGACGGCGCCTTTTTCGTAATAGCCCTTGCCGCCCTCGTCGCGGGTGATGACGCGTCCGTTTGTGAGTAAGTTCATGGGGAGTCCTCCTTTTCGTGATGCTCACCGGTGCATATAACAAAAGTGCTTCAGATCTTCATCTGAAACACTCTGCCGTGCAAGCCGAGTGATAGTTGCAGCCCGTGTGCGAAACACTTCCTTACAGCTACCAATCTTAGATTGTAGTTTCATTATAAAGGGCGGGCAAAAAAATTTCAATGCTCCTGTCAAATTTTCTGCCCGCCATTTTTTACAAACTTCGCGCCCCATTTTTGAGCATTTTGCACGCCGTTTGCGATTGCGGAACAATATCTAGCCGATGCCCGTCCACTGCTCCGCCGCGACCGGGACGCGGCAGGTATGATCGACCGCCGCCTCGATCAGATCGGCGTAATACCACGCCGTCTCGTCCTGATTGTCCCAGTACCACGCGGCGGCACGCAGCTGCGCATCTTCCCTGTCCGGACTGCGGGAGAGCAAACTGTTCATTGCGCGCGCAAGCTCCGCCCGGCTGACCGCCGCGCTGCCTGCGGCGCTCCCCTGCCCCGCTTCAAAAACCGTTTTCTCTTCCCACGCACCAGTCAGCGCCGGAAATATCTCGCGGCCCGTCTCCGAGTCCGCCAGCGTGTCCAGCACGCCGCACAGCTCCCGCCAGCTGACTGCGGCAGACGGCAGGAACCAGCCGCCGTCTCCGAACGGCAGCAGTCCCAGGCCCGTGAGCTTCCCGATCTGCGCGCAGGCCCAGTGGTCGCCCGGCACATCAAAAAACGTCACGCGCTCCGGCTCCGGCAGCGGCTCCTCCGCCAGCCGCACCCTTTCACAATGAAAAAACACCTTCATTTTCCGTAGTTCCCCAACAGGGATTTTTTTATTGCTTTGGTTGTCATGCTGGTGGTAATCTATTTAAATTTATATCTCTTATAGAGAATATTTCTTATTATGAAGCCATAAAACTACAAGCCCAAAGATTGAATATTCCTATACCGACTACGAAAAAAAGTGCTGACGAACTCAAACAAGAACAACAAAAAGAGCAACAAAGAAAAGAACGAAAACTGGCAGAATTGCGCGAACAGGATAGCTTGCGCAATCTGATGGAAACCGGAAACTATGATCATAAAAAGTGGGAACTAAATACATCTATCCGCATTATCATAGAAGAAGACGGGACGAGCAGGACGGGAAGCTGGATTCATGCTTCGCCCCGGGTAGATTACCTGCACAATCATATTGGAGAAGGTGCTACGCCAACGCTCGTGCTACTTTCAATACTCGTTGCAGTCATCTTTGTCTGGGTGATGTCCAAAAAAGTATTCCCTTCTATCCGCAAAGAAGAAGGCATGTTTTTTCTCATGCTATACTTTGTCGTCATACAAAGTATCATACTTTATTTTATGTTT
>OGFN01000910.1_pt1 | contig 12799 bp, 19 predicted proteins | sample 1570921 | NCBI WGS metagenome assembly OGFN01 (sample SAMEA2581940, study PRJEB24529) | metagenome | biome: Human gut stool | place: China | collected 2011
ATATAGAAGCAAAGAAATGAGGTAGGATTAAATGAAACTAAAAGATTTATTTAATGTTTTATTAGGCGCTCAAGATGTAAGAATATTTAGCGCTGGTGCGATTTCAATGTGGGAAGGTGAATTTAAAGAAATTCCACACGAATATTTTGATAAATTAATAGATACAATGTATTCCGTTCCTGTAGTTGGATTAAGCAGTGTTATTGTTATTAAACTTAAATAATTTAGTTATATTGTTGTATACATTGACAACTAGGAGGTGAGAAAAAATAATGTTCGCACAATATTTAGAAGTGGTTAAAACTCTAATACAATCGTCAAGGGGGTTTATTGATTGTAGAGTCGATGTGTATATTGAACCTTCAATATCCTCAATAGTATTTTTTATAAACGCTGACGGGTATAAACACATATTCAAAGCACCGTTTGGATTACTTGAGTCTAAACTCACAGCTAATGCATTAGCAGAAATCATCATTGACGAAGTGAAAGAATGGAGGGATAATTTAAATGCAGTTTAAAGAATTGCTTACAGTCCTTGACAATAATACATATATAAATATTGTGACAGAGAAAGGACAGTGGTTGTATGGAGGCAAAGTTATTTTTATTACATCTGATTTACTTGAAAGAAAAGTTAAATTAGTGGATGTTAAGCGTGCCTTTATAAATGAACTTTTTATTATAGTGGAGGAATAACAAAATGAACATATGCGAAGTATTAATTATAGTATCATTTATTATGATAACAATAATTGCAATTAGTCAATATATTGACAGTAATATACCAAAGCTATGTAATGTGTTGGAAATAATGAACATATTACCTTGCCATGAAATAAAAGCGATTAAAGACGGGAAGCGCCTACGTACAAGCGAATTGATACAGCATATCAATAGCCCTGTTAAAGCTTACGAATTAAAAAACGGTATACTTTACATTGAGATTTATTAGTTTTTTGAAAAAAAATACTTGACATTTCGTGTCCTATAGTGTATTATATACTTGTAAGGAAGTTAAGGAGGTTAGATATCAAAAATGGTAGTTTATAATTTGTATTTAGTTCTCAATGATGAACCAATTGAGATTTACGATAAAAACATACGAATGGTGGTATATGAGGGTTCATCAAATGATATACCTGAAAAATATATGGACAGGTTAGTTCATTATCTAACTGTAGTAAATGACAAGGAAGGTAGATACTTACGAACAATAATCGTTATCGACTAGCAGTAACCAAGCTGACGAGTGGTGCAACTCCACTCACTAGCCTTTGCACCAATGGTGCATGTTACAACAAGTTACAACAAGTTACAAAGCAAAACTCATTACAAAACAAGGGAGGACAAAAAATGAGAAAACCATCAGTAACAAGAACAATCAGCACGCTAAATGTCACAGTAATCGGAATGGACATAGTTTCATGTGAACCAATGAACATGACCTATCCTGTCTATGAGAGTGAAGCACCAAAGGATGAAACAAAACTGTTTAATTACATTCGTAAAATGTATGAAACAGATACCTTTAAAATCTCTGCAATCACCGACAAGACAAGAGGCACAAAAACATACTCCATGCCACTTAGTAAGTTTATTGAAGAAGCAGACACAGTAGGCATAGCAGACACAGCAGACACAGCAGACACAGCACAGTAAATAGGAGGTTGCTATCGTGTTATCAAAGAAAGAATTATTTAATGCAAAGGCATCAGGACAGAAAATCGAGAAGGGATTACAGATTGATGTTGTTAATGTCGGTTCATATGCCGACACTGACAAAGATGGCGACCCAGTGGAAGTATCAGTTCTTGTGGATAAAAACGGTTCAGTTTTTACAAGCATTTCTAAGACTGTTAATGAAACATTAGATATGCTTGAGGATATCATATCGGATGATGGACACGCTGTAGTTGAGGTGTGCGAGAATACTTCCAACAGTGGCAGGAAATTTTATCAGTTAATGCTAGTATAGTCGTTTATTAAACTATTACTTAAAGGGGGGGGAGGTTAAAAACCTCTCCCCTTAATTACTCTTTATGATTACAGGAGGGATAAACTATGGGTAAGATAACTAAGAAGTCTCAGTTATTGAAAGATTATAACAAAGAGCGGAACAGGATTAAACGTTTTATTAGAAACGCTGAGAAAAGAGGGTACGTTTTTGAGCCTAATCTTATCCCACCAAAACCCAAAACTATCACAGCAGGGTCAATACGGAGACTGTCAAAGATTAGACCAGCACAGCTTTATAACAAAGCTTATGCTATCAGTGCAGTAACAGGACAGCCAATAACAGTTGAGCAGAGAAAAAGAGAAATCAGACAAGAGGCATCTAGGAAAGCATGGGAGGCTAGGAGACGAAAAAAAGACCTAGAGCAGTATGAGGGGATTAAAAAAGATAGAGAATGGCAACAGATGTTTCATGTTTCAAGGATAGTATGGAATAAAGTGCAATCAATGATAGCTAATGTGGGTGTTCAACAATCTCAGTCAGCAGACTTATTAAACAATTTGTTAAATTCAGAAATTGAGAAGTACGGCGTAGACGCAGTTTTATATTCAATAGCGCAAACAAGTGACGATTTTTTATCAACGTGTGAAGCTATTATTAAGTATCACCCATCCAGTGAAGTCTCAAGAACGGCCGTACAGCATTTATATACATTAATAAGTGGTAATTTACCGAGCGATGCAGAACAAGCGGAAATTGATAACGCATTATCTAACGATGAGTATTGGGATGAAATATGAGAAAGCAAATGAAATATATGGTTGGTGATTTTGAAACTACCGTATATGAGGGACAGACATTCACGGAGGTGTGGGCGTCAGCAGTAGTAGAGCTAGGCACAGAGGAAGTTAAAATACACCATTCAATTAGAGAAACATATAATTATCTCTACAACTTAAAGCAGAATATTTGTATATATTATCATAACTTAAAATTTGACGGTTCGTTTTGGCTTTCATTCCTACTAACAGATTTGAAATATGAACAAAAACTTTATGTAAACCCCAATAATGATAGTGACGTTCATTTTCTAAAGGAGAAAGATTTAACCCCAAAATCGTTTGTCTATTCGATTTCGGACATGGGGCAGTGGTATAGCATCCTTATTAGAACACCATATGCACTTATCGAGATTAGAGACAGCTTAAAGTTGTTACCATTTTCAGTCGAACAAATAGGCAAAAGTTTTGATACAAAGCATAGAAAACTTGAAATGGAGTATACAGGATTAAGATACGCAGGCTGTCCAATTACGGATGATGAAAAACGCTATATTGCCAATGATGTTCTAGTGGTTAAAGAAGCATTGGAAATAATGCAATCGGAGGGGCACTTAAAACTTACAATTGGTTCGTGTTGCCTATCTGAATTTAAACACACAATAGACAAGCAAGACTATCAGGCTTTTTTCCCCGATTTAACACAATATAAATTAAACCCCATTGAATATAAATATTCAAACGCTGACGAGTATATCAGACATTCATACAGAGGCGGTTGGTGTTATCTAAAGAAGGGATGCGAAAATAGAATTTACACTAAGGGTATAACGGCTGATGTCAATAGCTTGTACCCGTCAATGATGCATTCAGAAAGTGGCAATTATTACCCCATTGGTCAGCCAGTTTTTTTCAAAGGTAAAATACCGTCAAAATGTCTTACAAATCAATACTACTATTTTGTTCGTATTCGTACACGTTTTTATTTAAAGCCAAACAAATTACCATTCATTCAGATTAAAGGAAGTTTTTTCTATAAGGCCACCGAAATGTTAGAGACATCGGATATAGTTGATAAAGATACAAGAGAAGTATGTACATGGTACAAAGATTTTGACGGTAATATTAAAAAAGCTACTGTTGAAATGGTGCTTACGCAGACTGATTTTGAATTGTTGCAAGAGCATTACAATCTTGTAGATTTTGAATTATTGGATGGATGTTATTTTAGAACTATAACAGGGATTTTTGACGAATATATTGACAAATATAAGAAAATTAAACAGATTAGTACAGGGGCAAGACGCACACTAGCAAAACTCTTTTTAAATAACTTATATGGTAAACTCAGTAGTTCGGATATATCATCTTTTAAAGTAGCAAGGGAGAAAGATGATGGCTCATTAGGTTTTACAACATTTGAAGAACACGAAAAGAAAGTTATGTATATCCCAATAGGTTCAGCCATAACAAGTTATGCTAGAAATTTTACTATTAGAGCCGCTCAGCAAAACTATAAATATTTTGTATATGCTGACACGGACAGCATCCATTGCTGTACTACAAAGAAAAATATTAAAGGCATTAAAATACACCCTTCTAATTTCTGTTGTTGGAAGTTAGAGAGCTATTGGGATAAAGCTATTTTTGTCCGACAGAAAACATATATTGAACATGTCACACACGAAGATGAAAAACCGATTGAGAACCCGTACTATAATGTAAAATGTGCAGGTATGCCCGATAGATGTAAGAAATTGTTTCTTAAATCAATGGAAGGGGTGACAGATGAAGAATTAGAGAAATACCCTACAATTCAGCAGGAATTTTTAAAAACAAAGAGAACACTTGCTGATTTTAGAATAGGATTGGAAGTATACGGAAAACTGCGTCCAGTGAGAATAAGAGGGGGTGTAGTATTACAAGAGACAACATATAAAATGAGATAAAATGTTTCACGTGAAACATAGCAAAAGGACAGAATTAAATTCTGTCCTTTTTAATATATCTATAACGTTAATTCTTAATGCATGGGTAGGCATACACCCAACAACACGGGCATGTCTTATATTTCAAAGAGCCTTTCATGCCTATGTTACAAAAATAACTAACGCAGATACCATTAATAATAAGCTAAGGCTTTAAGTATACATTCTTTACAATCAAGTGAATAAAACCTAAAACAACCTCTATCAAAGAAGTATCGCATATAATCAATTAGCCAAGCATTATTTTTGAGCATCACATAATTGATATTGTGGTCATCTGTAGTCACAGAAATTCTTTGCTTAAAATCGGGGTCAACTTTTTTGTCACAGTAAACTATACTTTGTTCTTCAAACATTTTAACTGCATACTCTTCACCCTTATATTTAAGTGTACAGAGATAGCGAGTCTGACCCCTCAGTTTTGCAATGAAAGCATTATTATCATTTAGATAAACATTCTGAGAAGCATATGCCACATAGTTAGATTTGTTAAAAGCCCTGTTGAATAGTGAGCTTTCCTGTAATTTAGACGCACTCTCATTATAGCCTTGTTCAAGCACAAAACCGTCTCCGCGTAAAAATTTAACACCAGAGGTTAGTCTGTCAGTAATGCCCAGTGCTGTATAATAAGGATTTAGCAATGTGACGGCGTTTGAAATCATTATTACAGGCACATATCTAACTTGACTATTATTACCACGCGCGATTGAGGTGTGTATGCTTATAAATTTACTAACTTCATCTGCGCAGTAATGATTAGTTTCGGACTGGAATTCATCTAAAAGAATTCTTGATACATCACTCAGATAGTGAGAATATTTTTTCACTTTATCTGCACAATTGAGGGCTACAGCGTAACCACAGGATTTACCCTCGTCCTCTTCATCATAGGCACTACTTAGAAATAGCTCATACATTTTACTATTACCAATTTGAATAGCTTTCATGGTGTATGCTGAGAAAAAAAGATTGTGTATATCCTTAAAAAATTTGTCTGCTGAGTCCTTTAACTCGTCTTGAAATCTGTATAGTAAGCAAAATTTCTCACCGTATTTTAAAAATCTATTCACTAGATACCTATTAAAATATGTTGTTTTTCCTGCACTTCTATTTGATGTTGATATATAAATTTCTGGTACATTTCCATTAATGTCCTTCATGCTTAATAGCTTAGTGCCGTCATAATATTTTATATCGTTCATTTATCCACCTTCCTTGTTTAATTATAACAAATTATCAACAATTTGTCAAATTAATGTTGATAATTTGTGAATAATATGCTATAATAAGAAAAAAGAAAGGAGGTTGACATTATGATTAACGAGTTATCAACATTGATTTCAACACTTGGCTTTCCCATAGGCATGTGTTTAATTATGTGCTATTACATTAACAAAATTAATGATGCGCATAAAGAAGAGACTGACAAGTTTGCGGATGCGCTCAACAATAATACAGTCGTGCTTCAAAAACTTTGCGATAAGCTCGACAGTGAGGTGGATGTAAATGACAAGTAATGATATTGTAAGAGTTGCAAGAGGGTACTTAGGACAGCCATATGTATGGGGTGGAGAGTCCGAAGCCGAGGGAGGATATGACTGTAGTGGGTTTGTATATTCTGTACTGAATAAATGTGGTATGAAAGTACCGAGAACTACAGCGCAGGGTTACTCAGCATTAGGCAAAAAAGTATCTAATATTCAAAGCGCTGATTTACTTTATTTCGGTAAATCGGTCAAGAGAATTACTCACATAGCTATCGCTATTAACAGTACACAAATGATTGAATCACAGGGAAATAGTAAAAACACAAAAACAAACAAGGGCAAGGGTGTATCAATTACCAATATTTCCCACCGAAACGATTTAGTACTGGTTAAAAGAATTGTTGATTTTAAAGAGGAGAAAATAACGACTATGTGTTTACTGAAAAAAGGCGCTAAAAATAATGATGTCACAGTGTTTGAAATATTGATGTCAAAGCTTGGCTATTATACAGGCTCAATTGATACCTCATATGGCAAAGGGTGCGTGTCTGCCTGCATTAATTTCCAAAAAGACCACAACCTTATTCAAGACGGTGAATGTGGTAACAACACGTGGAAGACGCTTCTTGCTGAGGTGATTTAATGGCATGGGTAATTATTGAAGGTACTAGAAAGTATCTGACTCAAACTCAGATGGAAAACAACGCGCAGGAGTTTAACCGTTACTTTACAGGAAAGTACACACTTGAAAGCATCTGTGGTATGCTTGGCAATATTCAAAGAGAGAGTACCCTTAACCCTGCTCTTAAAGAAACATTAAGTGTATCCAGTGGTTGGGGCTTAATTCAATGGACTCCCTCCTCTAATCTAACTGATTACGCAAATGCACAAGGCAGGGATTGGAAAGATGGAGACCTCCAATGTCAGTTAATTAATGCCGAAGTACTTGAGGGGTACGGTGGTCAATGGATACCCACTAAGAGTTACCCATACAGTGGTTTAGAATTTTCTCGGCTAACAGATGTTGAGGAAGCAGTCAAAGCATATTGTTTTGAAAGAGAGCGTGCAGGGGTTGTGGCATTAGACGAAAGAATTCAAAACGGAAAGAACTGGTATGAATACTTAAGCGGCTCACCTGTACCACCTACACCTTCAACGAGAAAGCACTTACCCATTTATATGATGTTACGCAGACGATTTTAGAAAGGAGAATTAAAATGGCTAAATTGTCAAAGGACGAATTGATAGAAAAAGTTAAAAAATATGTCGGCGACAGAACAGACGATGAAACTATTGAGATTATTGAGGATATAACCGACTCAATCGACTCATCTGATGCCGATGAATGGAAACGGAAATATGAGGAAAACGACAAAATGTGGAGAGATAAATATGTCTCGCGTTTTTTCGATAAGAAGGAAGAAGACCTCGAAACTCCGACTGAGCATGAAGAAGAAGAAAAAGAGTATAATTCCTATGAGGATTTATTTGAGAAGGAGGACGAATAAATGGCTAGAATAATCAGTAAAACTAAGCTTGATGCACGCTCCATTGACATTCTCAATGTCATTAGAAATAATGCATCCTACGCATATCAGAAAGATGTACCAAAAATTGATAAAGAACAGGACATACCAAAAGTTGGTGAAATACTTTTCGGCAATCCAACACATGCTAACGAATTTATTAACGCATTAGTTAATAGAATTGCTCTCGTGCGTGTGCAGAGTGCGACTTTCAATAACCCATATAAGCATCTTAAAAAGGGCTACTTGGAATTTGGCGAGTCTGTAGAGGATATCTTTGTTGGTATCATCAAGGCTGTAAAATATGACCCGGAAAAAGGTTCAAGTCGAGAGTTTAAACGTACTCTTCCTAATGTACACTCGGTCTTTCATTTAACCAACTGGCGCGTAATGTACCCAATCACTATTGAGAAACAGGCTTTGAAGCGCGCGTTTACATCTGCTGACGGTGTTACTAATCTTATTTCTTCAATTATTGAACAGGTATATCAGTCCGCGGAGTATGACGAGTACTTGCTTTTTAAGTATCTTCTTATAAAAGCAGTTTCACATGGCAAATTATACCCACAGCCTGTTAATACTGCTGATATGAATAGTGTTGCCGTAAATTTTAGAGGAAAATCAAACTTATTGCCTATCGATATGACAGGTAGATTTAACGAGTTACATGTGCAGAATAATACCCCAACTGAAAGACAGTGTATTTTTATGGATGCTGATTTCAATGCAAAATTTGACGTTGAAGTACTTGCTAGTGCATTTAACATGAGCAAAGCAGAGTTTATAGGAAAACTTCACCTTATTGATGATTTTAGTTCCTTTGATAACGAGAGATTTGAAGCTATCAGGGGAGAGTCAACAGAACTTGAAGAGGTAACAACGGATGAGCTTAATTTGATGCAGGATGTAAAAGCCATTTTAGTTGATGAAGATTGGTTTCAAGTATATGATAACCTCTTTGAATTTGCAGAAACTCAAGTTGGTAGTGGGCTGTATTGGAATTACTGGCTTCATGTATGGAAAACTATTTCTTATTCGCCGTTCGCAAACGCTATAGTTTTTGTTGATAGTGGCGCGACAATTGACAAGCCTGAATCAATCACTTTAGAGATTACAGGAAAAGACATCACTGAGGTTGGTACTATCTTCACTCTTAATGTGCAGGATGACACGGCTACACTTGCACCTAATACACTTAATTTCGTACAGACCGAAGCCCTCACCAAGGCAGGGATTGCGGTTCAAAAATATGGTGCTATTGTTATTCCTTCAACACAGACCGCAACAGAAATTACAATCGTGGCAGACTTAGACGGAACAACCTACACAGGCGATAGTATTATCACTGGTGCTAGTCTCGTAGGTGATACAGTTGTTTTAAATAAAGGATGATGAAATATGTACATAGTACCCGATAGTGAAGTGTACATGCTGAGTGGAGTACCACTATCCACTCAGCAAAAACACACAATTTATTTTTCAGATAAGAAAACACAAGAGGATTATTTTATTAGTAAAGCCAAAAAGCATTTTACCAATGTAAGTTACAACCGTGTAAATAAGGGTAAATGTCGTATGCAGGCTACAGCTGATAGCTTGTACGACTGTAATTACATGATGTTTCAAAACAGTGCTTTTAGTACACGTTGGTTTTATGCATTTGTAACTGGAATTGAATATATTAATAACGTGACTGCTGAGATAAGCTTTCAAATTGATGTTTTGCAAACTTACTGGTTCGACATTGAACAAAAAGAATGTTTTGTTGAGAGAGAGCACAGCGTTAGTGACAGAATAGGTGACAATATTTTACCTGAGAACGTCGAATGTGGTGAGTATGTTTACAACGGTGATGCTCAGTTAATTGGTTTAGGCTCACTCAGTACTTGCACTATGGTACTACTTGCAACAACTGGCGGTTACATGTACGATGGTGTTTACAGTGGCTATCAAATCAAAGCCTTTTTGAACACCGAAGCAGGTAGCACCAATCTCACTAATTTTTTAAATCAGTACTTACAAACACCGGATAACATCTTAGCGTTGTACACTTGCCCAACAGATATACTTCCAGTTGAGGTAACTGACGCAGGTGTTAATATTACATTTACAGGACAAACCAATCCAATTAATGTCACAGGCAAAGCAATTACCAATAATGATACGCTAAACGGATACAGGCCTAGAAACAAAAAACTATTTACCTACCCTTACAATTTTAATGAGGTAAGAAATAACTGTGGGCAGACATTAATTCAAAGGTATGAATTTTCTGAAAACCTTACGCCATACTATAACATAGTTGGTAACATGACAATGCCCGTACAAGAAGTCCTTAGACTTGATAGATACAAAGCTACAAAGACTACAGGCACAGGAAGAATGGATATGACAGAAACAATCACACTTGACAGTTTTCCCTTATGTTCATGGAATGTGGATGCATTTAACGCATGGGTAGCTCAAAATGCTGTACCAATAACAATTAACGCTATTCCATCAGCTATTCAAACTGCTACTGGTATGTTTACTGGCCAGTCAAGTAACTCAGCTCTAGGTAGTGTACAGAATATATTAACAAGTGCTTACACTGCTAGTATTTCTGCTAACGATGTTAAAGGCAATTATGCCACTAATAATGCACTATTTGGTAAAGGTCAAGTGTGTTTTGAGGCTCAGCGAAAATCAATCACCGCTGAGTATGCTAAAACAATAGATAGTTATTTTGATGTTTTCGGCTACGCTTGTCATAAAACAAAAGTGCCTAATGTGTCTAGCCGTCCTCATTGGAATTACGTTAAAACTGTTGATTGCACAATAGTCGGTCACGCACCTAGTGACGATATAGCTTTAATAGAAAGTTATTTTAATAGTGGTATTACTTTTTGGAAACACCCTAACGAAGTTGGCAACTACTCACTTGATAATACTGTTTAGAAGGGAGGTGTAAGAATGAGTAAAGCTAGAAAAGCTAGAAGAGAGAAACAGCGTACAGCATTTGACGATAGTGTTTGTTATCAGCTATACACGTTTGACCAATACTTAGATTTATTTACAGAAATCGCAATTAGTTCGTTTGAATGGGTTGGACTTCCTAGCACTGTTGATGCACGCTTTATTGAAGTTGGTTTGTACGAAGATAAAGCTATGTTATATTTTAATGATGAAGTAATGGGAAATCTATGCTTGAGAGGTATACTTGGTGGTCAACTTGATGTTTACAACATACCGCTGGATAGAAGGGCTTACGCTTCTAACGGCTATCAGCGTGTGTGCGGAAGAAGTGACAGTGTTATTATATGGGATAATATGACTCACTGGTGTTGTAAAGATAAGATGACTATATATGCTAAAAGACTTGCTGAACTTGATGCAACCATTGATATCAACTGCAATGCTCAAAGAACCCCTATTTTAATTAAAGGTAGTGAACAACAACAACTATCATTAAAAAATGCTTATAAAGAATTTGTTGGAAATGAACCTGTTATTTTTGCTAGTAACGATTTCATGGAGGGTGACGGAAGCTCTTTTGGTGTATTCACAACAGGCGCGCCGTATGTGGCAGATAAACTGTATGAATTAAAGGTTAATCTTTGGAATGAAGCTCTAACTTATTTAGGAGTAACAAATATTAGTATTCAGAAAAAAGAGAGAATGATTAAGGATGAAGTACAGAGGTTACAAGGTGGTGTAATGGCTAACAGGTATTCGAGAGAATTTGCAAGACAACAGGCATGTGAGCAGATAAACAGGATGTTCGGTACACAGATAAGCTGTCATTTCCGTGACGTATTCAACCAAAAGGACGATGGAAAGGAGGATAACGAAGGTGAGTAAATACACGACACAAGTTAGATTTATTTGCGAAACAAGCGCAAATTTAACTGAGTCTACTGGATTCAATAATATTGAGGATGTTATTGACAAATCTTGGAACAAAATCTTTAGTGAATTTCCAATTTTTGACGAGCAATACAGGGCTGAACTTTGTAAGAAGATTTTAAGGCATTACTACACTAGAGAGATTTGTTGCGAGTCTGTAGGAAGATGGAAGTTGTTTCTTAGTGACAAAATGAAAAATATTATGCCATATTACAACCAACTATATCAGAGCGAATTGCTAAAGATTGAACCGTTAGTTAGTGTGAACAGGAGTGTATCACATGATGGTAGTGGAAGCGAAACCAAAACCACTATCAGAAATGGAACTAACAGTAGTAATTCAAGGACTGACGGTACCACTGATACATGGAGTTATTACAGTGATACACCACAGGGTGGTATTAAAGGACTTGAAAGCAACGACTATTTAACAAATGCTACACATAATACTGGCACTGACGGTACTAGTAGCACTCTAAACGGTGAAACTAGCGATACTGAGACAGGATCAGGAAATAGAAGCGACAGTTATGTTGATAAAATTTTAGGTTACGAGGGTAACCAATCAGAAATGCTACTAAAGTTTAGAGAAACATTTCTAAACATTGACATGATGATTATTGATGAGCTTAAAGATTTATTTTTTACTATATGGTAAAGAGAAAGTGAGGTATATATGAACGATTTAAAACCTTTTAGGTATTGGTGTCAAAAGGTGCTCCCATTAATCTATGATGATAGCTTAAGTTATTATGAGTTATTATGCAAGGTTATTGACTATTTAAATAAAACAATGGAAAATGTTAATAACTTAAGTGAGAACTTTGACGAACTACAAAGCGCTTTTAATACTCTTAAAAAATATGTTGAAAACTATTTTAACAACCTTGATGTGCAGGAAGAAATTAATAAGAAGCTTGATGAAATGGCAAAAAGTGGAGAATTAACAATATTATTTCAAAAATATTTTAACTTTTATGTTACGCCACAAATGTATGGCGCTAAAGGTGACGGTATATCTGACGATACCACATTTATTCAAAGTGCGTTAGACTCTGGAAAAGCCGTTATTTTTCCTAGTGGCATTTATTTGATTTCAAAAACTATAGAAATAACTGACGACAAAACTGTTATTGGATGTGGCATAACAAACACTACTATAACGTCAAACGGTGGT
>OGFN01000911.1_pt1 | contig 12796 bp, 20 predicted proteins | sample 1570921 | NCBI WGS metagenome assembly OGFN01 (sample SAMEA2581940, study PRJEB24529) | metagenome | biome: Human gut stool | place: China | collected 2011
CAGTAACTACTATTACAGAACTATTTCATTGATTGTAACAAATTTGTAATATAATCGTGATGATTAAGTAATGTTATCCTGTTATCATATAAGCATCAAATCAATCAGCAAATATATAGGAGGACATGATATGACAGTAAGTAAGAATATAATGAATATGAAGAGAAATATGTTGAGAGTTGGAAAACTCTCATGGAAGCGGATTATCGAAATCTGTAAATTGGAGCAGCAATATGAATATGAATGTAGAAAGATAGCCGCCCAATGTGAAGATGAAGGTTACCCTTCACATGGTAGTAATTATGAGCTGAGATGTGCAGCAGCTCGTAAATATTATGATGAGCAGATTGCTTTAATAGAAAACAGAAAGGAGTAATTTTTATGTACAGATTACCAAAATCATATATCGACCGTTTTAAAGCCGGAGAGTTAATCATCTCCGGCACGAAATACATATATGTCAGATTCAGCGACAATACAATCCGCCGTTGTAGACGGATGTATCTGGATACTGATTGTTATCTTGATTCTGATAAATGGACTGTAGTATATTCATTAAAGGAGGAAGCAAAATGATTTTTATGCTAGTTACATTAGTTCCCTGTTTATTAGTCGGGTTTGGATTAGGAGCCGGCTTTGGATATAAACTAGGCGAACAGGACGAGAGAGAAAGGATTGATAGAATTTTAGAAAAGAGGTCTGACAGTTGAAAAAAGATGATCTGCAAAAATTTAATCCCTATCTGAGTAGTAAATCAGATAAGGAACTCTACGCAATACGAAAAAAACTGGCCAAACGTCTTAATCAGCGCATGAGACGACTTGAAGTTGCTGGAATTGACTATGGAGCAATTAAGATATACAAACAAGACGTAGCACGATATTATCCCGGAAATAAAGGATTCAAAGAGTCGTTAGGAAAAACAAAAGGAATATCAGTCAAGCATGAAATAAGTCTTTTACAGAATCTGCTTAATTTACCTACTTCAACCTTGCCAGGCATTAAGAAAATACGAAAAAAAGCAATGGCTACGTTTGAAGATAGATACAATGTCAAATTTAAAAATGTTCAACAATATGAAGACTTTATTGCGTCCTCAACATGGAAAAAATTAGAGGAATTATACGGCTCAGGAACAGCATTGGACATCATAGCAAAATCACAGAAAACAGTATCGGAAATTCAAAAAGATGTAGAAGATTTTATAGCGAAAACAGACCGATACACATCGTCAGATATTGCAAAACAACTAGGGTTTAAATCTCTGCCGGATGCATTAAAGCAGGCAAAATCAAACAGAAAGTAGGTACGTATGGAAATAGCAGGTTATCAAGTTATCGATTTTTATAAATTTCATTATATGAGCCTGCTAAATTATAATTTTGACAGAGTCAGCAATGCAGGTCGTCCTCGATACGTCTATGATCGTGTGATCACAGTAGATACAGAGACTTCTGTATATGATGGTATTCCATATATCACAGACTGGACAATCTGTATTGAGGATATTATCTGCCTGTATGGTCATCATGTCCGTGATCTAATCAATACGATTGACAAGATCGCATACTATCTGCAATCAGATGAAACCCATACAGTCAGATTCTATGTACATAACTTTCCATACGACTACACGTTCATGAAATCGCACATGTTCGAAAAATGGTCTGAACCGAAAAATGTATTAGCTGTAAAATCGCATCGTTATATCACTATGCAATGGAACAACGGTATTGAGTTCCGTGACAGTTATATATTGGTCAATCGCTCGCTTGAAAAACTCTGTGAAGATGTTGATATAGACGTAGAAAAGGCTGTAGGCTATTGGGATTATAAGAAAGTTAGAACTCCGGACAGTCCAAGGACTTATAAAGAGTGTGTGTATGCGGCTACTGACACGATTGCGCAGTGCATTGCCTTGCGCAAGTACATGAGCGACAGGGGATACAGTGTAGCAAACTGTCCATTGACCAATACCGGTTTTATCCGAAATAAAGCCCGCAGATATGCGTCAAGATGGAAAAAATCAGGTCATAAATGGTATCAGTATTTCCAAAAGCAGAAACTGACTGTAGAGCAATACAGACAGTTAGAACAATGCTACCATGGTGGATATGTACACGCAAACAGGTACTACGTTGGGAGAGAGATCTCATCAGCGACGTTTGGATGGACAGGAAAATCAAAGGACTTTACAAGTTCCTACCCGGGTGCCATTTGCTACGAAAAATACCCAATGACGAAATTTGAATATGGCGAATTTACATTGGATGATATTCTCGATCTGAAAGACGAGTATGCATTTTCCGGATACATCCGAATGGTCAATCTCCATTTGAAAAAAGACGAACCAATGCCACCATTGTCCTATCATAAGGCAGCATCAGTAGTCGAAGGAGTTTGTGACAATGGCCGGATACTTGATGCAGATCTTGTTATCTATCCGTTTACAGATCCAGATCTTGATGATATCTTAAGATGCTATGATTATGATTATGCAGACGTGGCAAAAGTTATGTATGCCAGAAAAGAGTATCTACCAACATGGATCACAGACCTTATCATGGAACTGTACACACATAAGTGTACGCTCAAAAATACAGATCCAGTGCTGTACATGATATCAAAAAATGAGTTAAATGGTATCTATGGAATGTGCGTGCAGAAGATCATCCGTGAAGTACTGGAAGAAGATTATACTACCGGAGAATGGTCGAAGAATACAAGTAAGACAGATGAAGAGTGGATTGAAAAGTTCTATAAGTCCTGGAAAAGCTTTCTGCCTTATCAGTGGGGCGTCTGGGTTACTGCGTATGCACAGCGTAATCTATTTGAACTAGGCAGGTGCTGTGAAATCTGGATTTACTCCGATACAGACTCCGTAAAAGGCTATAAATGGAATGAACAGCAGCTTAGAGAGTACAATGAGAACATCAGGAAGAAATCAGAAGAAAGAGGTCTGGGAAGAGTCGATTATAAAGGAAAAACATATATCTTGGGTATTGCTGATGATGATGGAGAATTTGTCGAATTTAAAACCATGGGTTCAAAGCGCTATGCATATAGAGATATTGACGGAGAATTACATCTGACAGTAGCAGGTGTTCCGAAAAAAGAGGGATTACAATGTCTGCATGGAACGCTCAGTGAATTTCGAAAAGGAAAAATTTTCCGGAATGAGGGATTTGCAAAATGGAAAATGCGTCCGGAATACATTAATAATGATGGGATTAAAATCTTACATCTCATGGGATCTGACATTGAGTACAGTTCTGGGATCATCCTGCATGAGACAGAGTATGAACTGGATCATACGGTACCTTACGACAAGGAAACAGGAATGCCGTGTGAGTTCGAAATCAGCCAATACAGCGATTTTTAGGAAAGGAGTGATAAAATATGCAATGGGTGTCAAAAAACACGTATTTAAACCAATCAGAGATGGAAAACAATGCACAGATCATCTATGGGATTTTTAGCTCCCTAGGCTACAATTTTAACACTATCTGTGCAATCTTAGGGAACATGCAGCAGGAAAGTACATTATCTCCTATTTTTGCAGAACGAGGTGGAAGAGGATATGGGCTCTTACAATGGACGCCTAAGTCTGACTTAACAGATGCATGTAGCAAACTGGGATTATCGCCATATACAGACGGTACCGTGCAATGTCATTGTCTCGATGGCGAATTATTTAAGCTAGGAGGTCAATGGTATTCGACGCAGGCGTACATCAACAACTATAAGCGATCAGGAGCATCAGACGATATGGTCGGACTTACTCCGGTGCAGTTTAAGACAAATGCAAAAAATAAGGGGGTCAACTGGCTGACTACTGCGTTCATGGCATGCTATGAGAGGCCAAGTTATGATCCAAATACAAACTATATTGCGAAACGCCGAACATATGCAAATAACTGGTATCAATTCTTATCAGGTGTAACACCGCCACCAGAACCTCCAACACCCGGAGGGGGCGGAGAAGTCTGGAAAAAGATCTGGTTTCTATATGCCGGGACAGATGATTTTCGAAAAGGAAGATAAAAAACATCAATACACTGGTTAAATAAGATCATTGTAAATAAGGAAGGAGGAATGCTAAAATGTTATTAGCAGCTACAAATATGTATGCAATACCGATCTGGTTATTAGGATGTTTTAGTTTTTTATTATTAATCATCGGTATTGTCAAATTTTTAAGAAGGAGAAAATAATGCAAAAGTGGAGGCTTATTTTTGACGTGACTTGGGAAGAAGGAGAACCTCCCAAACGTCAGATCTTCGAAGCAAGGGAAGAACTACAGTTTGTTTTACAATTAGCGCAGACGTTGGACGCTTGCAAAACAGTAAAACTTATAAGAATGGAAAGAGAGGACTAAGAAATGAGATTTAAAGACGTAGTAAAAGTAACAAAGGTGGAAACAAAAGAGTACGGAAGAGGAAGAAAAAAAGGAGAATTTCAGTCCGTTACATGTGAAGGAACATTCTGGGCATGTAAAGCCCTCATTTTTCCGGAAGATGACAGCCAGTACATGGAAAAAGGGGATTATGAGATCGAATTTTATCTTAACGTATATGAAAGTGATGGAAAATATTACATCAGCCCGGTTATCATCCCGGAATCAGTGAAGGAGAAATAAATGAACATCTATCAAAGCGATGGATGGCTGGATATTGGCCGGTTAAACAGTTTACCGGCCAATTTCTATATCATCATTGGAAGCAGGCAGGTTGGAAAAACATATTCCTGTTTTAAGCATATTATGAATACCTACGTGAAAAATGACATCCCCTTTATTTTTATGCGACGAACAGGGCCAGAGTTGCTGGGTTGCTTGTCCGACAATCCATTTGATAAGGGATATAATCCAGACAATGGGACAGCATATAAGTTTGATAAGATCAAAGGCATACGGCCGGACAGTCGTTTGAATATCGTTGATGCATTGAATGACAATAAGATCATAGGTTCTGCCTTTAGCCTATCCGGACTTGTATCAAATAGAGGATTTAACGGAGATCCCTATCAGTGCATCATGTATGACGAGTTTATCCCGGAAAAAATCAAGAAACGGATGAACGGAGAGAAAGAAGCCTTTGAAAATGCCTACATGACAATCAATTCTGTCCGCGAATTAAAAGGCAGACCTGCTGTAAAGGCATGGTTACTGTCAAACTCAAACAGTATTGAGAGTCCTATCCTGGAAGCTTTTGGACTGGTAAACACGATAACCAGAATGCAGAACCGGGGGCAGGAATTCTGCTTTCTCCCTGAGCAAAAGATCTGTGTAGTAAATGTAGCGGAATCAAAGATTTCCGAACAGTTAGCGCAAACGGCTTTATTTAAAGCAGTACAAGATCAGCAGTTTAGAGGAATGGCGCTGCATAATACTTTTGCATATGATGATTTTAGCTGTATTGGGACAGAACCGATCAATGAATATCGCTTACTGGTTTCAATCGGTAATATTAACATATACGAGCATAAGTCGCATGATCTCTACTATGTTACTTTACACAGAAGAGGAACAGGAAAATCTTTCCCGGATAATCTGTCTGGCAGACACCGGTTTTTACAAAATTATATCTGGCTGCAAGATAAGGTAATGGCAGAACGCGTTACGTTTGAAAACTATGAATTAAAGTTAAAATTGTTTGAATATCTCAAAATAAAAGGCTAGGAATTTTTTCCTAGCCCTTAATATTTTTATTCTGATATTAACCAAAAACAGTATCACTTTTAATTGTGAACGGCTCTGTCACGATACCATTTACATGGAATGTGTCATATCCACTTCCATTTGCTGATCGGATTGCTATCCATAGACTACCATTGTAAACTCTTAAGGTACACGGAACTGTTTTATATGATCCATCAGATGACGTCAGAATCGCTGTAGTTGGCAAGTCAAACTGAAATCCTCCCAGTACAAAAGATGTTTTGAAAGAAAAAAGTTCATAAAACGAACCGTCCCCCTTCATTGTAAAATCGGAAGTGCGGTTCATCGAAAATGATCCATAAAAAGCGCAGGTGTCATTATACTGAGAAGTTTCAATGATCGTAGAACCTGTGAATCCATTTTTAAAGGTTACATTTGTGATTTTAACTCCTGCATGGATAACCGAAGCGTATCCATTTAAGATTGCATTACTGATCGCTTTTGCAATGGATTCTTCTCCCCATGTGTTCGGATGGACTCCATCACTGCCAAACATGGAAGTAGCGTGCAATGCATTTTCGCATCCGCTCAAATACGTAATCCCGTTGTATTCACATCCAGAACAGTAAGCGGAACGAGGAGATATCAGTCCACCTCTTGAATCCATTTTCGTTGAGTTGGCAATAAAACCAACAAAGATTTGTGCATTTGGATATAAGGCATTAGCAGTCTTTTTAAAATTAAAAATAGCATTAATCAGATCTGTTTCGGATTTGTTTATGTCATTAAAACCACCGCAGACAATTACGTTCGTTACTTCTTCATTTTTAAAATGATTGCTGGTCTGATTGAGCAGTGTTGCAAAGGTCGTAGCGTTTATAAATCCAGCACCACCAAGACTGTTTGAGAAAAAGTTATCATCCGTCAGACCTAAGTATCCTTTTAAAAGTGTTGGCCATCCGGTCACGTTACCGTCCGGATTGTACCCTTCTCCATAGCTGTCGCCGATACAGATCGTTTTTCCGTTAAAATCAAAAGTACGTCTTGATCGGTCTGTATATTTAGATGCAGTAGCAAGACCATCTGCTACAGCTTTTGAAACAATCCTGCCAAGCTCTCCGGAAGTTATCCACTTTTTCACTTCATCGTCAACAATCTTCTGCACTGTGCCTTTGATGTCCGACCATTCTTTTGTTACGATATCAACTGCTTCAACTGCTTTTTTCACATTTTCGATGATCCAATCAAGGTTCAGATCTGACATCTGACTGGATGGATAATTTCTGAAATTAAACATGTCTACCACTCTCCTCTCAATAAATCCTGCATAAATAAACTAGCCGCATATCCATAAAAGGATTGTTTCCTTAATTTGAGTTCCGACTCAATCATCTGCTGACTGGTCGTTACTCCGATGTTACCATGGATCCTGCCATCGTGAGTCGTAGTTCCGGTTTCCCGGTTACTACTGCTATAGTTGTTCTTCCCGTTTGATGTGTTGGAGCTATCCGACCGTGTTCTGTCCTGCGCCTGATAATCACTAGAATTATAAGCTGATACATCGCCATAGGCATTGGAATTTTCATTCCCTGTCATGGTTGATTCATTATTTCCTGATTCACTGCGTGTAATGTCCGGACTGTCTGTCCAGTGTTCCTGCCGGTCATAGTTCTCGATCGGATTATAATCAGCGTTAAGTGCATTCCAAGTCTGTCGTAAACTTTCCTGCCACTTATCACACCATGCCGGGATTGCCGTATCACGCATAAAATAAAAGTCTGGATAAATGACGCCTAACATTCCATAGTCAAGCAGCAACGTGTTGGTAAACGTTGTTTTATCAACACCATCCGGAAGTCTTAAATTATTGAATAAGGTATCATCATATTTTACCAATCCGATCAGTGTCAATCTACTCGTCATATGGGATCAACCTCTCTTCCTCTTCAAACTTTCGCATCTTAATCTTAAGGTTAAGATCTGGGAAAAGTTCGTTAGCTACTTTTGCATCTTTCTGCATGGTTTCAATCCATGTTGTCAACCGGGTTACGGACTCGATGTTATTAACATTGACTTCTGCTACGTTCATCCGCTCTTTCTTTTCCGTATTAGCCGACGGAATGCCGACTTCTGTATCAAATTCATCAAGAATACGTTCAAAAGCAAGCAGTAGTCTGTCAGTGATAAAAGTCTTTGATACATCATTGTTAAACACTATCCAGGGCTCGTCTGGGTCTGTTGCAGACTTCTTCCAGCTTTCCGGATTGACTGCTACCGCAGGCTCCCCCCTGCTGATCTTGTCAAATACCACTTTCAAAGTTTCTGCACCGCCTTTGGTACGGCTTGCAAGGATGAATGCTACTTTTGAGTTAAATATATTCATGTCCATTGATTCTGACGTCATTGCCAGCTTGTAAGCGTAATAACTGATGATGTCAAAACATCCGCAATAATCAGGTCGCATATGTATCAATGCACAGTCTTTTCCGATCCGGTATTCTGACGTGTTTAGGATAAGTGGATTGTTATAGGTTGCATATGCGGGTCGATAATAGATATCAATCCCTGTAAGTGTTGGATACTGTGCAATCGTACCAAACTTATCATTTTTAAAAACACCAAAATATCCGCCTGCGATCAAGCAATACTTGATAAATGGGATGTCAATACTATCCTTGCATGTAATGTCGATGACCGAATAAAGCCGTTCATAGAGCATCTCTTCAAAGAATCCGGTCAATTTTGAATTTTTCACAACGATTGATGGACTTATCCGGTTCATTCTGACATTGATACTTTCATAATTTAATGGTAGCACTTTCTCACTTCCTTTCTATTCGATATAGCAACCAGAATTTAAGTAACTGTTGATGCGTTCGATCTCCGGCTGGTAAGCATTTAAAACATACACACTTGCATCACTACACTGTACATATCCGGTGATCGTGCTAAGTTTCATAAGTGTGTGCCAATAATATCCAGACGATCCAAAATTTACTCCCTGCGCCTGTCTGGCGTGACAGTAAAGACGGGGGATTGAATACTGGCGCAACAGTGCAACCGAACCGGTACTTCCTAACGTGTTGACCTCCGGCTGGAATCCAGAAAATAATCCTGCTCCGCTTCCCTTTAAAATAGAACCGACTGTATTCATGATTCCTGTCGTTACTCCGCCCATCTGTCCGATCTGGTAGGGGACACCGAACTGACATGATAATGATTGGATGATTTCTGCACCATTTTTAATCTGACAGAGAGCTGCTCCGGTAGTCATGTCAACGGTGTACTGGATGTCCAGCTTGTTATCCGTCAATGTTTGCATACTAAATGGGATTGTACCTATCGCAGGAAGAGCTAACCAGTACTGGGAGAAATTGGAATCAAAGTATCCAAAAGCATTGGTATCATAGATCGGGTTTGATGGATTAATCTTAAAGTACATGTCAATAGTATCATTCGGTGCAACCTTTTTCGCTGTGATACCGGACGCTGTCCAGAATCCCATTTTAATCGTTGTAACAGCTGTACCGGAATATTTTGCATATGATAATGGGATCCAGATGACTGACGTGATATATTTAAAAGGATTGAATACGGATTTCACCGCCTCATCTTGCAATACGTCCGTAAAGTTACCTGCGTTACATGTATAGTTAAGCAACTCCTGCAAAGAACTGTAATCCATCATATAATTAACAAGTCCATCCGCATTAGTCACACGGACTAAAAAGGATCCCGTATCACTCCACCAATCACTATTCTGTGCGGATGCTACGGAATCATACCATTCATACTTCGGATAGATCAATGGGTCGGTCAGTGTCCATTTCTCCGGAGCTTTTGCACATCGTTCGACTGTGAACGTCTGTGCTGTAATATTCTTCTTAAAGCTTGCAAGCACATCAACGTCAAGATCAATCTGGCATGTAGTATTGTTTACTGCTGTCACATTCTGAATAAAATAATAACGATGAAAATCCGGAATGTAAGCGTAATTGACTGTTGTCCAGGTATCTAATCCAGTAATGATGATAGAGGGGTTCATGATTGATGCGTTTTCTTTAAGAGTACAATCAAGTGAAGCCACCGGGTCGTCCGGTGGCTGCTTTGAACTATTCACTCTTTTTGACACTGAATACAGATTAATTTTCATGTCTTCTCCTTCTAAAGAACGTATGGTTTACCACATGCATACGTACAGATCCATCCGGATGGCGTCCGCATCCAGGTCGTTCCATTTACGTTCTTGAGTGCTTTGCAGGTAACAGGTGTACCCTTTGAATATTTCTTCAAAACTTCGCCGTTTGGTGCATAGGATCGTACTCTTAATCCATCAACTTGTACGGTATATACTTTTCCAACGGTAAACTCGGAAGAACTGGATTCTGGTCCTGCATATCTTAAATGGTATGTCCAGCCATATGCTGGCGTGTAGAAGTCACGGACACGGATTTCCCGACCGGAAGAATCTCCTTTTTTATGATCAAAATCTCCAGATGCAGTTACTACTTTATAGTCTGTAACTGCAATAACTACGTGCTTACCTGGTGTCAAATAGATGTCTCCGGCTTTGCATCTTCCCGACACTTTCTGCCATCCTCTCTTTGTAAGCTGACTGTATAGGTTCCTAGTCGTGCTTCCTGGATTTACATCACAGCCGCCTGCCCGGAGGCAGTGAGCAGTTAATGAAGAACAGTCAAAGTCTGGGTTACCGCCCCGGCGTGCCTGAGAATAACCATGACTATTATCATTTGCAATTGCAATCGCAGTGTTTATCATATTATTTAAGTTCATCTTTTTTGACCTCCAGATGCTCCAGAATCCTCTCCATGACTACGGTGTTATTCTGGACAGCGTTGCTAAGTTTATCGACTTCCTCCTTATGTATCTGATCTGATTTCCAGTACATGTACAAAATGATCAGACAACATACAATCGGAAAGCCGAGTGAACTGATTGCTGTTAAAATTGTTTGTTCCATGTTAATTCCCCCATTCTTCAATTAGTAAACTCATGTTAAATGATGTTTCAATCGTTGTTGAAATGGTAATTGAATTAACTGTTGAGGGTATTTTAAAATTCTTTTGACTATTAGCAGCCATATGAATCAATAGACCTTCATTGTCGTCATTAATTTTAAGTTTAAAATAACTATTTGATCCAACATCTAACCATATCCTTTTAGGTTTTTTATTAGGAAAATTAAAAGTAACCTCTTTTGATGAATCAATTGTAAATGTAATATAGTCTTTATCCGGAAATACCATATTAAGCACCCTCTCCCATAACGAAAACAACACCATTATGTGTGTAATTATTCCAGTAGTTTTTACGATAATGCACATAGGTATTGTAGTAATCGCCTGCTGCGTTTACCGGAGTAGTAATCGTTTTCGTAAACTGATAGTTGACGCCAACTGCACGGCGGTCAAAGATACAGCCTAATACATAAGGCAATTCTACATTGGTAGCTGCATCTTTGGATGCACCTGTTTTAAGATCTAAGATGTTTGGTTTGATCTTGATCTGCTCCGGATTCTTGATTGACTGCCAGTAATTTACAAACTCTACATCAGCAATCTTCAAATATTTGTCATTAAATGCAGCTGACAATACAGTTGTCTGTGCCTGCTTCCAGAAAGAATTCAACATGATAAACTTCTGGTATTCTTTCGGTGTAAAACGTAAAATATCCTGGCCGGTAAAGTTTGCATGGTACATAGTAGAACGTTCTGTCATGCAATCAGACAGGTTCTGAACATACGAGACAAACCACGGCACAAAGTTTTTTGAATTGCTTGTGCGAAGCTGTAAACCAGTATAAGAAGTTCCATTCTCTACATTGTATTCATGAGTCAGATCTACCTCATATAAGCCCATTGCTGATATGCCGGCAATGTAGTTACAGATTGCAAGGCGTCTGCCTGCTTCCATTGCCTGCTCAATATCATTGCGGAATTCGGTCATGACGGATACGTAAAACTGACCAAACTCTTCTGCTGATCTTAATGACTGGGATAACTGGTCATTCAGTCGTGTGATATGGTTCTGCTCCTTTTTCGTTCCGTAGAACTCAAGCTGCACAACTTTTGGTTTTTTAATTTTGTACATGTCAACAGAATTACCATCATCAAACTGGGTATCATTCAGATCTGTGTTGGTATCTTCGGATGCTTCCTCGTCCTGGTGTAACGGTATTGTCTCCAATGTAATTGCACCCCAGCGTTCGGATGTTTCGTCAATAATCTTTACTTTTCCGATGTACGGGGTGTTTGGAAAGTAATTTTCCATGAACGTTACTGCCATAGCGTTCATGATGTTTTCCGTACCGGAGCGGAGCATTTTCTCTCCAACTGATACAAAGCTGGTCGCATCAATAACTTCAATTTCTTTTGTTCCGAACATCTGAGAGTTCATGTCATTGACAATCTTATAGACGTCAACCGGTTTTAATGAGTTCATATTATACCTCCTTGATTAAATTTAAAATAACGTCATTGACGTCATTTTCTTTTGGCGTTGGTGCTGTAGCAGAAACAGCGTTATTGGTCTGGATTGCTTTTGTAAGTTCATCCAGACGTTTTGTGATTTCTGATAATTCATCCTCCGGTTTTGTTTCCGGTTTTGGTTCTGGTTTTGGTTCTGGTTTTGGTTCTGGTTTTGGCTCTGGTTTTGGTTCTGGTGTTGTTTTCTCTGACTGAGCAAAACCAGCAATCATCTCAGCTGTAAAGCCAGCATTGACAAGGGTTAAGATATCTTTAATATACATGTTATCATCTCCTTTTATATAATAAAATTGAAACCTATAGAAATAGGCAGAGGTTATGGGTAGCCATCCCATGCGCTCCGCTTCTGGCGGTTGGCTTGCGCTCCCTGCCTATACGTTTAATATACTACTATTATTTAATATTGTCCATCAATTTTTGAATCAACCTAAATATAGCAGACCATTGATATCTTATTGCGATAGTTAGTTTATCATCGTCTCCTTTCAGTTGTCTGCATATTTTAAATTTTACCCATAAATTTTTTTCTTCATCAAATATGATGTCAATCATTTCCTGTTTTGTCATATTCTTACCTCCTATTTGCTGATTGATTTGATGCTTATATGATAACAGGATAATATTACTTAAT
>OGFN01000930.1_pt1 | contig 12553 bp, 14 predicted proteins | sample 1570921 | NCBI WGS metagenome assembly OGFN01 (sample SAMEA2581940, study PRJEB24529) | metagenome | biome: Human gut stool | place: China | collected 2011
TCTACAGCAAAAATATCCAATTGCGGTATCTCCTCCCTCTCTTCGGTCAAATTATTCTTTTGTCATCTGATTTTAATTTCTATTTTTCCTTCCACTTGGCTATATAAATCCAGAGGATCTTCATCACTTTCATAAACACGTCCTACGCCTTCTCCGTAAGTATCTTCTGTTTCTGTTTCATATTTTTTATTATTTAATAGTGAACGATATTCAGAATTGTTCATAAAAAAAGGAGGAAACCTCCGTAAAGACTTCCTCCTTTCCTGCTGCCTTACTGTAGCAACCAGTCTGTATATACAAATTTTACCTGTCATATTCGAATAATGGCCCTCCAACCTTGGATCTCAAATAGAATATAATTGTGTAAAATAGCTTTCATTTCCTGTTTCGCTATTGAATGCCTCAAAAGCTCCTCAAACATAGTAAACATCCATACAGTATGCAAATGGATTATAAAATCGGGAATAGCTATATTTATCATCGGGTATTTTCTCTGCATCACCGTAAACCAGACTTTGACTAATTCGGTTGAACGGTCTGTATAATTCTCCCGAAAACGTTCCAATGAAGAACCTTGCGCACGAAATAACAGTATTTTCATCAATCTGTGGTGGGTGTCATACAAGGAAATATATTCGTTTATACAGGTTTCCAAGTATTCTTCCGACCTCATCATCATAATATCCTCGCCCTGTATTCCATGATGTTCCTGCAACAGCATTTCCAACGCATACAAAACCGGACGAACAACTTCATGAAACAGCTCATCCTTACTTTTAAAGTAGTTGTAAATATTTCCCACCCCAACACCTACATCCACAGCTATCTCACGCATGGAAGTCTTGGAATAACCTTTCAACTCAAATTGTTGTTTGGCTACATCCAAAATACGGCTACGTATGTTATCCTTTAATATTTGCATTATGATAGCAAAGGTAATGAGCTTATCATTATCTGACAATACCTATTTTTAGGGATTTTACCCTCTCTAAAAACTACAAACAGGTTTCTATAGCCTCAGCCAAATCTTCATAACTTGCCAACGGGTTATCCGTGAAAACACTACGGATAACCAACTCTTTATCTATGACATAAACACGAGGTATTCCCGATTTAGCAAACTGATAGTATACCGTGCGGTTTTCTTGGGCCGAATAGGGCAAGGTCAAATGATTTTCGTCCCAATAACGGACAATCTCTGCCGAACTCTCTTCCCTGCTAATACAAACCATCCGGATTCTTTGACCGTAATCCGTATATATTTTTTGCAGCACAGGAAGTTCTTTCCGGCAGTCCGGACACCCCGTATGAAAAAACACAATCAAAGAAACCTCTCCTTTCAGAGTTTCGGAAGTTATTATTTGTCCATCATCCATTACCACAGAAAAAACAGGAATGTTCTCTCCTGTTTGTAAATCAACAGTACCTTCCTCCACATCATCATCAATACACGCTATAAACATTACACAGGTCCAAAACAGAAAACAGACTGTTTTTATCCAATTCTTCATTTCCATTTTCATTTTCATTTCCATTTTTCTTCTTTACAAAGATAACATGATTTTCATGAAATTACTACTTTTGCAGCATGAAACAAGAATTAAAAGAAAACCAAGGACTACCTGCCTCCTTACTTTGGACGCTAGCAATTATTGCGGGAATCTCCGTTGCCAATTTATATTATAACCAACCTTTATTAAACCGCATCAGCCGTGATCTCCAAACATCCGAGTTCACCGCCAACCTGATAGCAATGATTACCCAAATAGGTTATGCCATCGGATTGCTGTTCATTATTCCTTTGGGAGATTTATTTAAAAGGAAAACCATTATTCTAATCAATTTCACAGTCCTGGTCGTTTCATTACTAACCATCGCACTGACTCCTTATATCCATCTCATTTTATTTGCCTCTCTGCTGACCGGCATTTGTTCGGTGATGCCACAAATCTTTATCCCCATAGCTGCCCAATTTTCCACTCCCGAAACCAAGGGAAAAAATGTAGGTATGATTGTATCGGGATTGCTGACAGGTATCCTGGCCTCGCGCGTAGTAAGCGGAATTATCGGTGAATATTTAGGATGGCGGTTCATTTTCTTTGTGGCAGCCGGGATGATGGTGATATGTGTCATCATCATCATGCGTGTACTACCCGACATGCCGTGTAATTTCAAAGGCAGATACAGTGATCTGATGAAATCCTTGTTTTCATTGGTTATGGAATACCCCCAGTTGCGTATTTCTTCCTTACGTGCCGGAATTGCTTTCGGCTCATTTCTTGCTCTATGGACTTCATTGGCATTTAAGATGGAACAAGCCCCTTTTTTTGCGGGAAACAACATTGTAGGGTTATTGGGATTATGCGGCATAGCAGGAGCTCTCACCGCCTCGTATATAGGAAACTATGTACAGGTTTTAGGAGTCAAACGACTGAATTACATCGGTTGTGGTTTGATATTTGCAGCGTGGTTCTCGCTTTATTCCGGTCAGAACTCCTATGTGGGAATCATCATCGGAATTTTTATCATAGATATAGGCATGCAATGCATCCAGTTAAGTAATCAGACTACGATTTTCTCTCTTAACCCGAAGGCGGCCAACCGTATCAACACCATTTTTATGACGACCTATTTTATTGGCGGTTCCATAGGTACACTTCTTGCCGGAATATTTTGGCACTGGTTTGGATGGCAGGGAGTAGTAGGAACAGGTATCACACTGGCAACCTGTTCCTTTATGATAAATATCTTTTCAAAAAAATAAATCAGGAATCCATATCGCTTAGATGCAATTCCAGCGCCTTGACCGAAATATAAATCTCGCGCACAGAAATCCCCAAAGAAATAATGAGCAGCACAAGCGCCAGTCCAAAAATATATACGGATATAAGGTAGAACTGTATATACATTAAAAACATACTGACCACACAAAGCAACAAACTTCCGATACCTGTCACCTGCATGGCACGTGTCAGATAAAGACGCTTGCGGAGATTAGCAATCTGTGCTGCTGTCACAGCCGAATGATTCTCACGATATTGGTCCTTCAACGTACGCACTAATTGAGCGTATGAAAGAAAACGATTAGTATATGCCAACATAATCAGCGATATGGCAGAAAATAATAAAGCAGGAGTTGTTAAATCTATTTCCATTTTTATAGGTATTTCAAAGTTAGAATATTGCAAAGATAAAGTAAATATCCCGATATTCTCCTTCCTTTTTACAATGAAAGGAATATCTTTGCAATAAAAATAATTCAAATAAACTAATATGCAAACCATAAAATTATACATAAAAGATTGGTTGGCTATCCATCCTTACATCCAACAACAGGCTACAGACAGATATTTTGTCGATCTGGCTAACCGATTATACTCCACTTGTACGATAAGAGAGATTCCCGAATCCATTAAAAAGAAGTTATGTCTTTACACCGCTGCCTATTTTGAAGATGTCATTTCAGGTTTAGGTCTATGGCAAGCATTCATCAAAAAGCATCTGGAACTATATGATACGTCACTTCCTTTCTATACCATCCGGCCGGATTATATAAAAGATGAGATCAATGAAGAAGATATCCGCTTCATCATTTGGAACACTTTAGAGAAGGCTCCATATAAACATCCGTATATCAATCCGATGGACAGGAATATCGAAGAAACTGCACATTTATTTTTCCGGATATTGGATGAAGAGTATGAAACGGCTCCCGCCAATGACACGTTACAGGATTTCTTTATGAACTTCAAAGGAAAAGAGAACGCAAACCATAAACTACGCTGGCTGTTCGGACATACTTATCTCACAGAACCATCTGTACAAGAATATATTGCACAGGTTACAGAAACCGACAAATTCATCATTCCATGTGGCCCCCTTGCCCTGTTTCTTCATGAATGGATTGACCTGCTGACCAACGGAGAAACCGAATGTTGGGAAGAGATAGAAGGACTATACCCTGCCATTCCCGAAATATCGGATGAAATGAAGGAAAGGAACCACCATACCTATCAATTGTTCACGCAAGGCACAAACGGTGCCCGTATCGTATATCTGGAAGGATATAAGGAACTACACCGTTTCCTTACCCAAGTATTACAATGGCCGGACGATTCCAATCACACTTTGCCCCAAATGAAGGAACATAAGGATTTCATCATGATGGTGAATTCCGAAAAAGGTATTCTACTGGCGAAAGATATATGCAAATATATCAGTGACCCTCTTAACCCGATGTATGATGCCGCAACGGCTGCCCAAGAGGCATTCAGCCTGCTTACTATCCCGACCAAATGTCCGCCGGACCTGATGGAATATTTAATAAACAACCACTATATCCCCGATGCACAATTCCCCGAATTTGGTGAAAGGGAACTGGTTCAAAAGAATGCGGACTTTATAGCCCGCCACTCCTTATTATATTACTACAGGGGAGATTAGACTCTCCCCACCGCTACTTCGTTCACCAAAGATCTACTTTCAGCAAAGTCTTTCACATTTTGCAGAGTAGTATGAGCAATATTCGTCATTGCTTCTTTGGTAAAGAATGCCTGATGAGAAGTCACAATCACATTGTTGAAAGACAAAAGACGGGCTAAAGTGTCATCATCAATAATCTTGTCGGACTTATCTTCATAAAAATAAGGCTCTTCTTCCTCGTATACATCCAGACCGGCATATCCTACCTTTTTAGTCTTCAGTCCCTCTATCAAGGCATTGGTGTGAATCAACTGCCCACGCCCCGTATTGATAATCATCACTCCGTCTTTCATTTTACTGATGGAATAATCATTAATCAGATACTTTGTCTGTTCTGTCAAAGGACAATGCAGGGAGATGATATCCGAACTATGATAAAGTTCATCCAAAGTACAATAAACCACCTGATGTTCACGGGCAAAATTGTAATCGGGATAAAGATCATATGCAAGAACATTCATACCGAATCCACGTAATATCTGAATTAAAATCTTGGCAATCTTACCCGTACCGATAATTCCGGCAGTCTTGCCATGCATATCAAATCCCATAAGCCCGTGCAGGGAGAAATTCCCGTCACGTGTCCGCATTGTAGCACGGGGAATCTTGCGGTTGAGTGATAACATCAACGCCACCGTAAATTCGGCAACGGCATAAGGTGAATAAGCCGGTACCCGTACCACTTTCATCTTACCTGCCGTTGCCGCTAAATCCACATTATTATAACCTGCGCATCTTAAAGCCAGCAGTTTAACACCATTATCCGCCATTGCCCGGATAACTTCGGCATCAGCCGTATCGTTTACGAAGATACAAACCACATCCACTCCTTTGGTCAACACCACGTTATTCATATTCAAATGGCCTTTGTAATACCTGATATCAAAGCCAAACTTCTCATTAGCCTCCGTAAACGAGCGTTCGTCGTAGGGTTTCGTGTCGTAAAAAGCTATTTTATAAGCCATAATTGTTTTTCCATTTATAGTTCATATAAATAACAAAAACACGGCCCCTACTGTTCACATACTGACTTATAGTTTTTTCAGTTCCGTGTACAGGCGCTGTACAGGAAGCCCCATCACATTGAAGTAACTACCTGAAATACCACGGACACCAATGAAACCTATCCACTCTTGTATACCATAAGAACCAGCCTTATCCATCGGCTTGTAAACCCGGATATAATAATCGATCTCCTCATCGGACAATTCTGCAAACGTTACTTCTGTCACAGCTGAAAAACTTCGCTGAGCCCCGGCGGTAGTCAGACAAACTCCGGTTATCACCTGATGGGTCTTGCCGGAAAGCTTCCACAACATTTGCCGTGCATCATCCTCGTTATGAGGCTTGCCCATGACTACACCATCCAACCATACAATGGTATCGGCAGTAATAATCAATTCGTCCGGATGCATGGTATTCCGGTAAGCAGCCGCCTTCTCGCAAGCTATATACAAAGGGATTTCCTCTGCTTTCAATGTATCCGGATAGGTTTCCTCTATGCCGGGTAGTGTTTTTACTTCATATTTTATACCTAAGCCGGATAACAATTCTTTGCGGCGAGGAGAATTGGAAGCAAGGATTATTTTATATTTTTCTAAATTTTCCAACATAACTTTTCTTTATTTCATTACCACCCGAAGGCCTTTTCATGAGCCATCCATTTTCCTTGAGCCTTCAAGACCTGTTCCACCACGTCACGGGCACATCCATACCCCCCATTACGATGAGAAATATAAACAGCTGTTTCTTTTATCTCAGGTGCCGCATCAGCAGGACAACAAGGTAGCCCACACAAACGCATCACTTCATAATCGGGAATATCATCGCCCATATAGAGTATCTCCTCATCCTGCAATCCATATTTTTCCTTCAAATGGGCATACTCCCGGGTCTTCACCGCAGCAGCCAGATAGACATCTTTGATACCCAGCCCCTCATAACGCTTACGCACCGCCTCGGTATTTCCACCGGTAATGATGGCAACATGCAGCCCGCATTTCACAGCCAACTGCAATGCATACCCATCCTTGATATTAACCGTACGCATGGGTTCACCATTGGGGTGCAAATAAATAGTTTCCGCACTCAATACCCCATCTACATCAAATACCAATGCCTTTATTTTCTTTAAATCATAGTTTATCATACCACTTATGAGTTCTTTCCCTCTTTATTTGCCTGAATGACAGACAAAGGGAGATTATGAATACTTTTACTTATCTTTTCGTACAATTCCTGCAAAGACTCCTCATCCGCCAACATCTCCAAATGTTTGCTTATTACGTTTTCATCGTAGCGTACAGCCGGACCTGTCTGCGCCTGTGTGGGAGAAAGTTCATGTACTTTGCCGGCAGTTTCGTCTATCAGCGGAAGCATCACTTCAAAAGGAATCCCCTGCTTTTCCAGTATATGTGAACTTAATGCATACATATGATTTGCAAAATTACAAGCAAAGACTGCCGCCAGATGCAAATACCTACGTTGCCCGGAAGTCACTTCATACACTTTAAGACTGAGACGAACTGCCACCATACGCAGCAATTCCACTTCTGCCGGAGCAGATGCTTCTATAAAAAAAGGTACAGTATTGAAATCCACTTCACGCTGCTTGCTAAAAGTCTGCATAGGATAAAGTACCCCATAGCGTTTTACCAATCCCTTCCATAAATCCATAGACATACTACCCGCCGTATGTACAAACAAGGCCTGCTCCCTTCCTTTCACCAATACAGGAGCCAATTGTCGCAAAACTGCATCTTTCAGCGCTACAATATACAAATCGGCATCCCGACGTATCTCGTCCGGCACAATTGTGTAGTCTACTGAAAGTCTGGCAGCCAATGCAGAAGCAGATTCCTCTGTACGGCTGTATACCTGCAAGATAAGACACCCCGCCTTTTGTAAAGCAATTCCCAGATGGGTTGCCACATTGCCGGCTCCTATCAGAACTATTTTCATCATCGGGTCGAAACTAAATATAAAATAACTCCTAACAACAACAAAGCCGCCGGCAACAAATAAGCAGACATCTGCCCCAACAAAGCTATCACCAAACTGATATTCAATATCAGCCATATACCCGCCAATACAATTCCTACTGACTTATCGGCCTTGAACCAAAGGAAAATAACAGCTGCATACAGTAACAGATTGTCTTTCTGCATAACCCATGGCAACCCGTGTGAAGCAAATCCTATAAACTTATCGATCAGATAAAGCATCCCCATCACAATGAGAAACACCGCAGAAGCTTTATACGTATCCTTATGATTGACAGCAGCCACGTTTACTTGCCTCCATATTTATTAATGTGAATTTTCTCCCATTGTAAATGCTCCTCATTAAAAGGCTTGCGTTCCATACCCTTATGTCCTACCGCTATAATGGAAACCACCTGCAACTGCAACGGAATATCAAGCAACGTATGCACGTATTCACCCGAGGGCATCCCGGTAGCGGTAAAACGTTCACGCACCTGTATCCAACAACTTCCCAACCCCAAATCTTCTGCCTGCAACTGGATCATTATGGAAGCAATTGACGCATCTTCAATCCAGACATCACTAGCCAACGGATCAGCCATCACAACTACAGCCATAGCAGCATCCGCTAGGAAAGCCGCCCCCATCTCCTTACAATGGGAAAGTTTTTCCAGCATATCCTTATCATCTACCACAAGAAACTGCCAGCAATTGCTACGTTTAGAAGACGGAGCCATCAAAGCAGCCTTCAACAAAGCAACCACCTCTTCCTGTGTCAACTCTTGATCCGTGAACTTACGCATGCTGCGTCTGTTCTTTATTAAGTCACTAAATTGTTCCATAATATACCCTGTTAATTTATTTTTCTGCACAAATATACAACTAGAATGTGGATTGATAAACAAAAAACAATAAATTTGCAATTAGAGATGCCTGTCAGATTAAGTACATATCGCAAAGGAAATGCCATTCCCCCTCTGCCGGGAACAAACATTTTCCATTCTACCGAGCTGTTTCATGTCTTTGAAATGACCCGGGGATACGAACCTTTGCTTATCGTTGCCTATATAGGAAACCGTCCTGTAGGCAAACTGCTGGCTGTCATCCGGAAGAGTATGCGCTTGTTCCCCCCCGCAATCATCAAACGATGCGAAATTTATGGCACAGGCGAGTATTTTGATGAAGCACAGAATAAGGAAGACCTGTTCGGGGAAATATTGGAACATCTCACCAACGAAGTATTATGCAAATCGTTCCTCATCGAGTTCCGCAACTTGGAAAATCCGCTATTCGGATACAAAGCCTTCAGAAAGAACAACTATTTCGCCATTAATTGGCTAAGAGTACGTAATTCACTGCACAGTAAAGCTCCTTACGAACGGCTGAGCATGTCTCGCAGAAGACAAATAAACAAAGCTCTGAGAAATGGTGCCATCATGGAAATAGCTGACAATGAGAAAGATATACAAGATTTCTCACGAATGTTGAAAAAAGCCTATTCCTCACAGATAAGAAAACATTTCCCGGACATCGGCTTTTTCCGGTTATTAGCATGGCAGAACCCGGAAAAAGAATTAGCCAAAGTGTTTCTTGTGAAATATAAAGGCAAAATCATCGGTGGTTCTATCTGCCTTTTCTCAAAAGAAAGTGCCTATCTGTGGTTCTCAGGAGGTATGCGGAAAACCTATGCTTTTCTTTACCCCGGTATTCTGGCCGTATGGGCACCTATTACCTATGCTTACGAAAAAGGATATGCACATTTGGAATTCATGGATGCAGGATTACCGTTCAAAAAGCACGGTTACAGGGACTTTGTACTCCGCTTTGGCGGCAAGCAGAGCAGTACACGCCGCTGGTTCCGCTTCAGTTGGAAGTGGCTGAACAAACTCTTGTGCAAATTCTATATTTAATTCATTTTTGTCTTTTTGTCTAAAGTGTTGTGAAGCATCTCGCAAATAAGAAATAAAATTGAAGAAATATTTCTTTATTTAACTCGAAATTACTTTCTTTGTGCAGTTTTATCTGAAAACTTGAGTATAAAACCAAACTATTAAAATTATAAGATCATGAAAATCTCACACATTGAACACCTGGGCATTGCCGTAAAGAGCATTGAAGAGGCCCTGCCGTATTATGAAAACGTATTAGGTCTGAAATGCTACAATATCGAAACAGTAGAGGATCAGAAAGTTAAAACCGCTTTTCTGAAAGTAGGTGATGTTAAAATAGAACTGCTGGAACCTACAAGCCCCGAAAGCACTATCGCAAAGTTCATTGAAAAAAATAATGGCAACGGTGGTATGCATCATTTGGCTTTTGCAGTGGAAGATGGTGTGGCAAATGCGTTAGCCGAAGCTGAAACCACCGGCATCCGTCTCATTGACAAAGCTCCGCGTAAAGGTGCTGAAGGTTTGCAAATTGCTTTTTTACATCCCAAATCAACTTTGGGCGTCCTGACCGAGCTTTGCGAAAAACCATAAAACACGAGATCTGACTATTCACGATTGAAGTCAGTATATTTAGTCTGGTTCAAGCGTAAATAGAATTATTTTTTAATCGTAAATTGTAAAATCATAAGTAAAATGAGCAATCAACTTGAAAAAATAAAAGAGCTTATCGAACGCCGGGCTACAGCACGCATGGGTGGAGGTGATAAAGCAATTGCAAAACAGCATGATAAAGGAAAATATACAGCCCGCGAACGCATAGCCATGCTGCTGGATGAGGGCAGTTTCGAAGAAATGGATATGTTTGTGGAACACAGATGCACCAATTTCGGCATGGAGAAAAAACATTATCCGGGCGACGGTGTAGTAACAGGTTGTGGTACCATAGAAGGACGTTTAGTTTACATCTTTGCACAGGATTTCACTGTTTCTGCCGGTTCTCTTTCAGAAACAATGTCTCTGAAAATATGCAAAGTAATGGATCAAGCTATGAAAATGGGTGCTCCCTGTATCGGTATCAACGACTCAGGTGGCGCACGTATTCAAGAAGGTATCAATGCATTGGCCGGTTATGCTGAAATTTTCCAACGCAATATTCTTGCTTCAGGTGTTATTCCGCAGATCTCAGGTATTTTCGGTCCTTGTGCAGGCGGAGCTGTTTACTCTCCTGCGCTGACAGACTTCACCTTGATGATGGAAGGCACATCATATATGTTCCTTACCGGACCGAAAGTGGTAAAGACTGTTACAGGTGAAGATGTAAGCCAAGAAAACTTAGGTGGTGCAAGCGTTCATTCTACCAAATCCGGTGTTACTCATTTTACTGCCAAGACGGAAGAAGAAGGGTTAGCCATGATCCGCAAATTGTTAAGCTATATTCCTCAGAACAATCTGGAAGAAGCTCCCTATGTAGACTGTACCGATCCTATCGACCGTCTGGAAGACTCTTTGAACGAAATTATCCCCGACAGCCCCAACAAACCATACGATATGTATGAGGTGATCAGCGCCATCGTAGATAATGGTGAGTTTTTGGAAGTCCAACCTCACTACGCTAAAAATATCATCATTGGTTTCGCACGTTTCAACGGCCAGTCTGTAGGTATTGTTGCCAACCAACCCAAATACCTAGCGGGTGTGCTTGACAGCAATGCGTCACGCAAAGGTGCTCGTTTTGTACGTTTCTGCGACGCTTTCAATATACCTCTTGTTTCATTGGTAGATGTTCCGGGATTCCTTCCGGGTACAGGACAAGAATACAACGGTGTAATCCTCCACGGTGCCAAGTTGCTGTATGCTTACGGCGAAGCGACTGTACCCAAAGTGACAATTACCCTGCGTAAATCATACGGCGGATCTCACATTGTAATGAGCTGTAAACAACTTCGCGGTGATATGAATTATGCATGGCCTACTGCCGAAATCGCCGTTATGGGTGGTGCAGGTGCAGTAGAAGTATTATACGCACGCGAAGCCAAAGAACAGGAAAATCCTGCCGCATTCCTAGCCGAAAAAGAAGCTGAATACACCAAGCTGTTCGCCAATCCTTACAATGCTGCCAAATATGGCTATATTGATGATGTGATTGAACCGCGTAATACCCGTTTCCGCATCATCCGTGCATTGCAACAGTTGCAGACTAAGAAATTAACCAATCCGGCTAAGAAGCATGGTAATATTCCTCTTTAATTAAAAATTAAAAATTGAGAATTGAACATGAAGAAATTAAATATAGGAATATTCCTTTCTTTGCTGCTGATGGTGGGGTTATGTTCTTGTGGAGAACAGAAATCGAACACCAAGCTGGTACTGAATGAAGTGCTGATTGAAAATGAAAGCAATTTCCAGGATGACTACGGAGTACACAGCGCATGGATTGAAATATTCAACAGATCATTTGGTAGCGCAGACCTTGCCGGTTGTTTACTGAAGGTGAGCAGCCAGCCTGGAGATACTGCTACTTATTTTATCCCTAAAGGTGATGTATTGACTTTGGTCAAACCTCGCCAGCACGCTTTATTCTGGGCAGACGGCGAACCCAACCGCGGTACTTTCCACACTAATTTCACACTGAATGCCGCAACCGACAATTGGATTGGATTGTATGATTCAGGCAAAAAATTATTGGATCAGATTATTGTTCCGGCAGGCACATTGCAAGCAAACCAATCATACGCACGTGTCAGCGACGCAGCAAATGAATGGGAGGTGAAAGGTTCCAGCGCAGACAAATATGTGACTCCGAGCACCAATAACAAGACTATCAACAGTCATGCAAAGATGGAAAAATTCGAAGAACACGACGGTAGTGGTATCGGTATGGCAATCTCTGCTATGAGCGTTGTATTCTGCGGTCTTCTTTTACTTTTCATTCTCTTCAAATGTGTAGGTAAGATTTCTGTAAACCTGAGCAAGCGCAATGCCATGAAGGTAAAAGGTATTACCGACAAGCAAGAAGCCAAAGAAAAGAAATTGGGTGAAGCTCCGGGCGAAGTATTCGCCGCTATCGCCATGGCCATGCATGAAATGCAAAGCGATGTACATGACGTGGAAGAAACCGTTCTTACCATTACCCGTGTAAAACGTAGTTATTCACCGTGGAGTTCCAAGATTTATACCTTGCGTGAAACTCCCCACAAA